>ERZ824978.20-NODE-20-length-227403-cov-20.518170_pt1 | contig 227403 bp, 154 predicted proteins | sample MGYA00519860_ERZ824978 | MGnify/ENA primary metagenome ERZ824978 (study PRJEB31778, sample SAMEA3449184) | human gut metagenome | biome: human gut; feature: human-associated habitat; material: faeces | place: United Kingdom | collected 2010/2012 ... | reverse complement strand
GATTGACGTTCTGGATTGTGGGCGACCAGATTAAGAAAGGCGCTGCACTGAATGCCGTGCAGATTGCAGAATACCTGATTAAGGAAAAGGCACTATAAGTTCGAGGATTACCACATAAAATTATTTGAGGGTACTGAAAGTATAAATTATTCATATTTTCAGTACCCTCAAAAATTTCTCACTACTTGAGCAATCTCCGTCTATAATTTCACAAGGCTCATCATGGGAGCGGATTCATTATGTAAACGGTCAAGAGCTGTCACTACATAACGATATTCCGTTTCCCCATCTTTATAAGGCAATCTATAAAAGTTGTCGCATACGATGGATACAATATTTAAAGGATCATCAAGATCTATTTTTTCATTGGAAGTAAAACGATAAACCACATATTGCACAGCGCGATCCATTTCACTCTTATACTTCGGCTCATGCCACTGAAGCATATATTCACCGTTCACCCACAAAGCTGTGAGTTTGCGCACTTTTCCCGGTGCTTGGTTATCTATAAAAGTAAACACGGGTGGCAATGCAGGATACTTATGATACTCCCGTTTCAAACGTTCACGATACCCAGCTGTATCTGCCAGTAAAGTAAAAGCCGACCATTGACAACTACCTCCTATCTCGGGAAAAGAACGCTGTAACATCATCTTACACCCCAGCTGACTAAAGGCCAGATTATTGGGGTCAACATTTCGTACTGAATTTTCCACCGATTGCCCTATGAACAAAGGACGCTCTTCTGCATGTCTCGCCCACCATTCTACGAGTTCTTTATAATCTGCCCGCGGATGCCCTATTTCCCAGTAAAGCTGGGGAATATTATAATCCACCCAACCCTCACGAAGCCATAAAAGCACATCAGCATACAAATCATCATAGTTTTGAAGACTACCCGTCCTACTACCGAGTGGATCAGTAGTAGCATTCCGATAAATGGCAAACGGAGAGATACCAAACTTCACCCACGGTTTAATCTCCCGTATAGTTTTATGTACTTTTTCAATCAGCAAATTTACATTATTACGCCTCCAATCTCCTTTATCGGTAAAATTCTCACCATAACGAATAAAGCTCTCATTATCTGGGAAATCTTGTCCCTTAATCGGATAAGGATAAAAATAATCATCCATGTGGATAGCATCTATATCATAACGCCTCACAATATCACCCACAACCCTACATATATGCTCGCGACTTTCAGGCAACGCTGGATCAAAAAAAAGTTGGTCACCGTAAACAACAAACCACTCCGGATGCCGATTATAGATGTGTGTAGATGCCAATTCATCATCCAACTTATTCTTTACCCGATAAGGATTAATCCAGGCATGAAACTCCATAGCCCTCCGATGACATTCCTCGATCATAAAGCGCATAGGATCCCATTCCGGTTCCGGCTTTTTCCCTTGCTCCCCAGTGAGGAAACGGCTCCATGGCTCTAACTCCGAAGAATAAAATGTATCCGCTTCCGGGCGAACCTGAAAAATAACAGCATTCATGCCAACCTGCCGCAGAGAATCCAACATAACAAGCAAAGTATCCTGCAACTGCCTCGTAGGCATATCACGAAAATGCCCATGTACTGTTTGTATCCATGCTGCCCTAAATTCACGCTTAGGATGTAAAGATGAGGAAAGTGACTGCGCTTGTATGGATAAAACGAAAAGACAAACGCCCCCAAATAAAAGGATCCTTTTTAATCGCATTTCTGACTATTTTTTTATAATTAGAACAAAAGGGTGTACCTCAAATGAAGACACACCCTCGTTTATTCAACAATTAAAATAACGTTGTCACCAACCTGGATTCTGAGTCAATACCTGACCTTTATTCTCATAAATAGTCAACTGTGCAGCCGGTATGGCACGCAAATAGTAGCGTTCCGAATTCAATTCACCAGCCTTGAATATACGAAGTTCCTTTTCACGAAGATAATAAATATACCCTTTTTCAGTATCCTCATTACCCGGATTCTCTGGGTCGAACAGATAGAGCACTCTCTTGCCGGAATCATCTTTTGAAGATATTTCCGGATAATCGGCCATATTGACATAAGCACCTAGGAAAGACATGGTAGGATAACCATTTGCATCTTCTGAGTTTAAGTATTCAAACTTGGCCCAACGACGGAGGTCTTCACCACGACGGCCTTCCATAATCAACTCAATACGACGCTCACGACGGATTTCCCACAAAACCGGATTGACATCAGGGTCACGGGCAGGGTCATTAATAACAACCCCATTCACACTCAAGTTGCTGCCATTCAGTTGAACTTTCGGCATAGTCTTGGCTTCAGTATCTCCCCACTTCGTCAGCTGACGGTCACGGAGTTCATTGATAGACTTGTCAAGGTCGCTCTGCGAGAAAGCGTTACCCCCCACTTGGGCAATCTCATAACGCGCCTCTACATAATTCAGCAGCACTTCCGCATAGCGGATGCACGGCGCATCAGCCGGACTTAATCTACCGGTACAATAATCCAGACCAGCCACCCACCACTCGTCGTTCAAGAACTTTTTGGTAGGATATCCCGTTGGTGATGTACCTTCGGTATAATTTGTCCCCATGGCGCTCATGATACGAAGACTGTCGGCAACTGTTTGATACAAACGCGGGTCACGGTCTTGAAATGACTTCTGAATACTCGGGTCTTCCTTACCTTGATACAGCGGAGACTGACCTATCGGCAAACCGTCACTACAAAGATAAGTGTTGATTACATCTTGCGTAACACCACCCTGAGTCTGATCTTCCGGACCATTGTAGGACATCAAAGCATTACACTGCAAACCGCTTGTATATTCACGATACCAGATGACTTCCGGATTGTTAGCCAAATCGTCCGTAGTAAACAAAGCATTATAAGTATTGCCTATTGAATAGATACCGGAGTTCATTACTGCCTCCGCACCATTAATGGCACCTTGCAGCAAGTTCTTAATATCACCATCCGCCACTTTCTCTGAAGTAGGACCTACAGTAGTACCGTGATATTTCAGCCATGTGGCATGATACAGCATTTCGCGTGACATATACGCACCAACCACATATTTGTTGACTTGGCGCTTTGTATCATTCGTACGTACATTATCCAATGCATATTGAAAATCCTCTTGTATCTTCTGCGCTACATACAAATAAGAGTCACGGTCTTTATAGAGAGCCGGGTCTGCCGGGTCTGTCACTTTGTCGTAGTAAGGAACACCCCCGTAATACTTTGCCAGCGTACTGTAAGCCATTGCACGGAAATAGCGTGCAACACCTTCCCAGTGTTTCTTGGCTTCGTCCGAAATATTCATTCCGGGAATCTTCTCAAGCATGACATTGGCTTTATAAATAACACTATAATTGTCCGACCAAGTTCCCGTCCGGCTATTCCAGTCTGTAGTGGCAGAAGTGGAGAAATAAATATATCCTGAACCGTTTGTATTTGCATTATTCAGATTGATAAAATCATCCGTATAGTCATCTCCAGAGAAATAACCGGCAAAAACAGTATAGTCGGTACCATATCCTGCAAAGTAGGAAGAATAGAAGTCTTGCGCATAAGTACGCAAAGAAGTTTCAGTCTGCCAATAAGTGTCATTGGTCTGCTTGTCCTGCGGGTCTTTATCCAAAAAATCGTCGCAACCGCAAAGCGAGCTCATTGCCAACGCACAAACGATGTATAATAAATTTTTCTTTTTCATAACTGCAATTACTATTAGATTATAAACTAAGCTGAATACCAAACGACACTGTCTTCTGATATGGATAGCTACGGCCAAAGTTACGCTGGTCGCTGCTTGTACCAGCAGTACGTATACCGATTTCCGGGTCGATAGCAGGTTTCACACCGTCGATGGTGAAAAGGTTTTCACCGGTGAAATAAACACGCAAACCTTGCACCTTGAATTTGCTCAACCAAACCTTAGGAAGAGAATAGCCCACAGTAAATGTCTTCAGACGCAGATAAGCCATATTCAGCAAATAGCGGTCATTCACGCTATAGTTACCCGAAGCAGACTGCTTGTAATCCATCGGACGGGGATAGAAAGCATCCGTGTTTTCGGGAGTCCAATAATCCTCAGCACCTTTGTAGAAGGGTTCACCGGTAGTAAAGCCCGGCAATACCTGGTTACCTGCCGCCCAAAGTTTTCTCTTGGCTACCCCCTGGAAGAACATGCTTATATCAAAACCTTTCCAAGCAGCATCCAGGTTCAAACCAAACTGCAAACGCGGCAGGGCGTTACCAATAACACTAAGGTCACCCTTTTCATTTGTATTGGTCTGTTTTACGATTTCACCATTGTTGTCGAGGTCTTTATAAAGTACATCACCGGGAGCAAATTGATAACCGGCAGGGAATACCTTGGTCTGGTCGGGCAAACCGGCTTTCAAAGAACCGTCAGCATTAAAGTCATCTTCCGTCAGGAAACGGTCGAACTGCAACCCCCAGATATCGCCCAAAACCATACCTTCTTTATAAGCACTCTTATCCCACCATCCGGTAGCACCGTAAGTAGGAATCTTTGTATTGTGAGTCCACTTGGTTACTTCAGTCTTGTCATCGGCAACAGAAGCCGTCACGCCAAAGTGCAGACCATTCCTGAAGGTATGGCGATAGTCAATGGCAAGTTCCCATCCTTTGGTCTGGATAGTACCCATATTTTCATATGGAGCGGCAGCACCCAATGTGGCAGGCAGGTTGGCAGTAGTCAAAATATCGCTGGTAGTACGGTTATACCAATCAAACGTTACTCCCAAAGCGTCATTGAAGAAACGGGCATCCAAGCCAAGGTCAAGTGTAGTAACCTTCTCCCAAGTAAGGGTTGAAGACACAATAGTCGGTTTTTGTGTTGACTGTACTTTCTTTCCATCGATAATCCAACTGTCAACAGAAGTGGACAGAGTGGAGATATAACGGTCGGTACCTACATCCTGGTTACCGATCATACCCCAAGAACCACGAACCTTCAAAGTGCTCAAATAAGGTTTCAACGACTGCATGAAAGGTTCCTCTGAAACCCGGTAGCCTGCAGACATAGAGGGGAAGAAACCGAAGCGGTTGCCCGAAGGGAAACGGGAGGAACCGTCATAACGGCCGTTCAGCTCCAACATATATCGGTCTTTATAAGAATAATTAAGACGTCCGAAGAAGCCTGCTACAGACCACCAGGTATGCGAGGAGCTTGTAGTCTGGTCACCTGTAGCCAGATTCAATTCCGGTTTTGCGGGATCGAGCAGACCTTTGCGTTGTGCCCAGTAATATTCATATTCGCTCTTTTCAAGGCTGGAACCTGCCATCGCCTTAAAGTCATGATCTCCCCAGCGTTTGGCATAAGTTGCCACGAAATTGGCTGTCAAATTCTCCGTGCGTCCGGTTTCCTGATATACATAATCATAAGTAGCAGCAGATAGATAACTGCCATAAGAATCACGTAATGCCTCAACAGACGGACGGGCAGTGAAGATTTCATAACCACTGGTCAAGCTCGGTGTACCATATTTCTTATAGCGATTTTCCACGCTGCTATAAGCAACATCTATATCCAGTGTTAAATCTTTGATAGGCTTGATAGTTGCACCACCTGTCAAACGCAGATACTCACGTTCTTTTGTGGTAATAGGAGCACTTTTCTGTTCGGTCAAGGCGTTACGGAACTCCTTGCCTTCAAAAGTACCGTAAGGCATCATCGGCTGCCAACGATACAGATAGTACATCGGGTCGTAAAGATCACTGTTATAGTTGAATGGCTTATCGTAGTCAGAACGGGTGAACATGACACCTGTACGGATAGACACATATTTGTTTAATTCAGAGTTCAAAGAGATATTGGCATTGTAACGCTTATAGTTGTCTGAATTGACTTTCATCATACCATCCTGGCTCAGATATCCCAAAGCGATATTGTAATTAGTCTTTCCGTTGCCACCGTTGATAGAAAGGCTATGGTTCTGTTGCGGAGCCCAGTCTTTAATGTATTCATCATACCAGTCCCAAGTACGGATAAAGAACATACCGCCATCCCGGAACTCAAAGTCACGACCCAATTCCATCTCACGGCCAAACTGGTCACCATAACCATATTTGTCCCAGTAATCCTTCATTTTCTGTACATGTGTAGCATCCACACGCATATTACCCACTACGTTATAAAATGCGGTAGACCCCTTAGTCTGATTGATTACACCTTGCAAGTTAATATCAGCCTGCTGCCATCCCGGAAGTTGTTCGGGTGTCTTGGTCGGCGTACGCCATGCAAAGTTATTGGTATATTTTACAGAGAGACGTTCATGTTTACTTCTTGATTTTGTGGTAATCAGCAATACACCAAATGCACCACGGGCACCGTAAATAGAAGCAGAAGCGGCGTCTTTCAATACAGAAATACTTTCAATATCGTCCGGATTCACCATAGAAATATCCGTTACTTCCACATTATCTACCAGAATCAACGGTTTGGAGTCACCATTCGGAGAACCGATACTACCACGAATCTTGATAGTAGGCGCACCACCTATCTCACCGGAGTTAGTAGTAATGGTCAATCCCGGTACCGCCCCCTGCAAGGCACGGCCTATATCCGTGATAGGACGGCTATCAATTGTTTTGTTCACGTCCACGGAAGCCACCGCACCGGTCAGGTTCACCTTTTTCTGTGCACCATAGCCTACTACGACAACTTCATCCAACAATTCCGTATCATCTTTCAAAACAACCTTCATTACCGAAGTTGCCTTGACTTCTTGAGTAGTATATCCCACAAATGATACTTGCAGAATAGCACCGGGCTTTACATTTAATTTGGAAACTCCATCCAAATCCGTAATACCACCATTGGTCGTACCTTTCTCAATGACATTGGCGCCAATAATAGGTTCACCTTTTGTATCTACAACTGTAACAGTCACAGAGATAGATTGCATCTGTTCTTGTACTCCTTGCGAGTCGTCGGATGCTGTTTGGGCAGCCATCACGTTGCCACTGCCTAAAAACAGAGCACAGATTGCCACCGCCGTAAAGAACTTACCATTGGCAAGTCCTCGTTTTTTGCGATCTTCATTCATAAGTGATTGATGATTTTGTTAATTAAACCAGTTTTTCAAAATTAGGGTAAGGGAATCATATAGTTCGGAATTGTCAGACCATTTCCGAAGATTTCTTTAATTTCTCATAGGCATTTTCTTTATTTAAAGGTTCATAACTTTTATATTATCTCTCTTTTTTTCTATTTATTTACCAAGTCCAGACGGAACTTAGTTATATATTATACAAGGTTAAAATCTTGTTAATTACTTAACTCTATTGGTTGTTTTAAGAGATAAAAAACTCGTTATTAACAAAGGTGAGAAATGATTCATTCATTTCGTCCTAACAAAGATACATTATTATTTAATATCAAGAACATTCCTTTGCATTTATTTAACTTTATATTTATACATTTGCAAAAAGGAGGTTATACACCTTATTATATAAAGAATTTAAGGTTCTTCTATATTTAAAGAATGGAATTCAATCAGGCCATTCATTGGTGTTTCTTCAATGATTTCCAGTTCGATGCCAAATTCACGGGCAACTTCCCGCAAAATGGTCGCGTAGCTGTAAGCCAATGAACCCACAAAACGAATAGGATAATTTTTGTAGTCATATTGGCAGACATTACGAGTAAAGAAATTTCTCAGATTACCGGTAATCAGCTCAAATACATAGTCATCATTGGTATAATCTGCCAAAAAATAAGATATAGTAGACAAAAAGCGATTGGGGAACGGGCGGTTATACACAGATTCCATAACCTCATTCGGGCTTATACGGAACTTCTCAAAGAAATCCGCCGTTACATCTTTAGGAGCCAAACCTTTCAGTACATCAGACAAAAACATTTTGCCCAATACAGCACCACTACCCTCATCCCCCAGGATGTAACCTCCTGCCCGGACATTCTTTACAACGATTTTCCCATCATAAAAACATGAGTTTGAGCCGGTTCCCAAAATACAAGCAATGCCGGCCTCGCATTTGAACAAGCCACGTGCAGCTGCCAGCAAATCACTCTCTACCTGAATTGGAGTTTTGAATTGTGCTACCAATGAAGCTCCCAATACATTTTTCTTTTCATAAGAAGTACATCCGGCACCATAATAATAGACTTGTTCCAATTTCCTTTTGAAAAAATGCTCGGGTAATCCTAACCGCACACTTCGGCTAATCTCTCTTCTCGTTTGAAAGAAAGGATTTAAGCCCTCTGTGAAGGCTCGCTGTATCAGACGATTATCTTCAACCAGCGCCCATTCTGTTCTCGTAGAACCACTTTCTGCAATTAGTTTCATAGGTAGTTAGTTTTAGAATTGAATACAAATATATAGCTTTTTTTAATCTTTCCAAGGCTATTTCAAGAAAAAATCATTTTGCTGGCCATACATCTCCCTTTTGCTCATGTCTTCAATCATCCAACAAAGTATTCCCACTTTTCCAACGCAACCGTGTTTTAGTCAAAACAAGACGATAACAGACTAACAATAAGATACTATCTGGCTGAATTCCAAGTTCCGTCTGGACTTGGCAAACAAATAGGAAAACAAGAGATAATATAAAGTTATGAACCTTTAAAAAGAGAAAATGCCTATGGAAAAAGAAACAATCCTGCAAGTTGAATAGTCTCCACTATTTGGCTCTTGTTACCCCTTACCCTAAATTTAAGAACTATTTAATTAACAACAAATCATCAATCATTTATGAATGAAAATCACAAAAAACGAGGACTAACACATAGCAAACTCCTCACAGCAGTGGCAATTAGCTCACTGTTATTAAGCAGCGGTAACGTGATGGCTGTACAAGCCAATCCTGATAAATCGTTTGGCGTAACAGAACAATTACAAACTATCACCGCTACCGGTCTGGTGGTAGACGCAGCCGGTGAACCGGTTATCGGCGCCAGTGTAGTGGAGAAAGGTACTACCAATGGTATTGTAACCGACATCGACGGCAAATTCACATTAAGCGTAAAACAAGGAGCAGTACTTCGTATTTCGTTCGTAGGTTACCAGACCCAAGATATAAAGGCAGACAAGAACATGAAAGTAGTCTTAATGGAAGACGCAGAAATGTTGTCCGAAGTAGTTGTTGTAGGTTACGGTGCACAGAAGAAAACCAACCTAACAGGTGCCGTAGCTACAGTTGATGTAGGGAAGGCTCTGGATAGCCGACCGATCTCAGACGTAGGCCGTGGGTTACAAGGTACTACCCCGGGGTTGACAATCACTATCCCAACCGGCGAAGTTGGCACAGACCCCAACATTAAGATTCGTGGCGCAATAGCCTCATTGGAAGGCAATTCCAAACCGCTTATTTTAATGGACAATGTGGAAATACCCAGTATCAGCTTAGTAAACCCCGATGATATCGAATCAATATCCGTATTAAAAGATGCAGCAGCATCTTTTAATACGGTTCAAAAGCTGCATTCGGTGTTATCCTAATTACGACTAAAAAAGGTGCCAAGACGGATAAAGTAACCATTAATTACTCCGGAAACGTAGCTTTCCAAACTATAGCCAAAGACAGCAATGTCGGTGGCATTAGTGGTATGGAGTATATCATGGATGCAGCAGAACGTGCTGGCGGCACAGTGGCCGGCGCCTTTTTCTACATTACCCGTGAAGGCATTGAACGGTCTAAAGAGTGGGAAAAGCTTTATGGCGGCAAAGTGGGCAAGAACGATCCTACTGTCTATGGACGTGACTGGTATCTTGATGCCAACAACCGAAAAATCGGTGTACGTCATTACGACCCATACGATTACTTGGTCAAAGACGTAGCTGTAGCCCAGACCCATAATGTCTCTGTGAATGGGAAAAGCGGGAAGACGACTTTCAATATCGGCTTGGGATACTTGGATCAAGACGGTATGAACAAAGCCGCCAAAGAAGACAACTTCAAACGTTACAACGCTTCTATCAACCTGACTACCGAATTCAATAAATGGATTACCTTGAAAGCCGGTGCCATCTACTCAAAACGCGAAAAGAGCTACCCTTACAATGCTACCGGTGTATTCGACCCTTGGTACTATTGCTATCGTTGGAGTGACATCTACCCAATGGGAACAGATGAAAACGGCAACGAGCTTCGTAGCCCGGCCTCTGAATTCAGCCAGGCCAATACCGCCAAGATGACCCGCAACTATACCAATATCAATATGGGACTTCATCTGAATATCTTGAAAGGATGGACTGCTGATTTTGATTATTCGCATGCTAACCAAGAATATATCTGGTTACGTCCCGGTACCCGTTTCACAGCAGCCGACACTTGGGGTGGCGCAACACCACGCTTGGATGCCAATGGCAATCGAGTAACTGTAAACTACTACGGTCAGGATATGCCTGCCTACGATTTAGTCATGAGTACTTATACTGGCGTAGGCTCTGGAGTCGATCAATTGGATCGTTACACCGAAAATTCCATGCGCAACACCATTAATGCCTATACTACCTATGAATTGAACTTAATGAAAGACCACAATATGAAATTCATGCTTGGTATGAACCGCGTAACTTACGATATGGAATACAGCCAAGCCCGTAGAAAACAAGTCAATGACGTGGAGAATCCTCAATTCAACTTTGCCACCGGAGAACAATATGTTTGGGGTGACAAGGATTGGAACGCCCAGTTGGGATATTTTGGTCGCTTCAACTACGACTATGCGGGTAGATACCTATTGGAGGCCAACCTACGTTATGACGGTACCTCTGTCTTTGGTGCAGACCAACGTTGGCGTTGGTATCCTTCATTCTCCGCAGGATGGCGTGTAAGTGAAGAGGCTTTTATGCAATCCATTAAAGAAGCCGTATCGGCTCTGAAGCTACGTGCATCCTGGGGTAAAATCGGCGACCAGTCCGTGCCTAACTCACTGTATGTTTCCACTATTTCTTCTGGTTCTACAGTTAGCTGGATTGGCGGAGACGGCAACTTACTCAACTATGTAGGGACTCCCACTTCAGTTGCCCGTGACATCACTTGGCAAGACATCTCCACATTCGATATTGGATTGGATGCCCGCTTCCTGAATGGAGAACTTGGTTTTACGTTCGACTGGTTCCGCCGCAAGACAGAAAACATGATTGTCCCCAATCAAGATTTAACCTTTACTTATGGAACATCTTCATTGAAAGGAAACTATGGCAACCTGCATACCGACGGATGGGAAATAGGCCTCGACTACAGCCATCAGTTCAAAAACGGTTTGCGCATCACAGCCAATGCCACTTTGAGCGACTTCAAGACTATCATCGACAACTACGGTAATGTGACCGGCCTGGACAGCAATTACAAAGGCAAACGTTATGGAGACATCTGGGGTTACAAAGTAGAACGCCTCTATCAGAAGGACGATTTCGTTTATGATGCCGACGGCAATTTCGTAAAAGAGAAAGTAACAACTGGCAAGGGCGCAGGAGTTGAAATCAATAAACTGAAAGACCCGAATGCCCACAACCAAGCTTATTTGCAGTCAGGCAGCCTTGTCTTCGGTCCTGGTGACGTGATGTACAAAGACCTTGACGGTGACGGTGAAATCACATCGGGCAGTAACACCATTGACGACCACGGCGATAAAGTAGTGATCGGTAACTCTACTCCGAGGTATCAATACAGTTTCCGCGTGGGAGCAGACTGGAAGGGCTTTGACCTTTCACTCTTCTTCCAAGGTGTAGGAAAATGCGATATGTGGGGTTCTTCTTCACTGACATTGGCAGGCTTCAACACCGGTGACGGTGCCATCGCCAAACGATTCAGCACCGACTACTGGAGAGAAGACCGCACAGATGCCTTCTACCCACGCGCTGTCAACATGGGCAATGGAACCAACTCATTCAACATGTGTTATTCTGACCGTTACTTGCTGAACATGGCTTACCTGCGTCTGAAGAATATCACCGTAGGTTATACATTACCTCAATATCTGACCAAGAAAGCTCTTATCCAAAAAGCACGCATATATGCTTCTTGCGAAAATCTATTCACTTGGGATCACTTGGACGGCACCCCTGTCGACCCCGAAGCCGCAGTACTGAAGACCGCAGATTATGAATACCTGACCAACAGCAGTACAAGCAACTATGCCGGTGGTCGTGTAGGTATCGGTACTCCTGCTTTCCGTACAATATCAATCGGTGTTCAATTAACCTTCTAAATTTTGGAAACAATGAAAAAATATATTATAGCAGCATTTTCCATCGCATGTCTGGGTCTATCTTCTTGTACCGATGTGCTGGACAGACCAAGCGAAACGAAATATACCGACGACACTTATTGGACAAGTGAAGACCAATATCGTCTCTACTTCAACTACTATTATCCTTACTACTTTACAGGATACAACAGCAGTTATGGCACTAACTTCACTCCCGTAAGAGGCTATACATTCAGTGACAACTTTGCCAATTCTGCCAAACAAACCAGTTTCACGGCTGTTGTCCCGGGAGACAATGGCAAGTACGATTTGGACACATGGGCCGGAGCCGAGTATGGAGGCCGTCAATGGGACTTTGCATGGGTACGAAAGACAAACATTGCTATTGACCGCCTGGAGTCACATAAAGCCAATCTCTCCGAAGAAGCTTACAATCACTGGATGGGCATCGCCCGCTTTTTCCGCGCTTACGAATATTATCGTCTTGTAATGACTTTCGGTGATGTGCCTTATTGGGATGCTCCGGTAGATGAAACCGACCTGGCTTCCATGTACAAAGACCGCGATCCGCGCAGTACTGTGACAGATGCAATCTACAACGATTTGAAGTATGCACTGGAGAATGTACGTACAAACGACGGCACCATGAACATCAACCGCTACGTAGTAGCCGCTGTCGCTTCCAACATCATGCTGTTCGAAGGAACCTGGCAGCACTACCATAAAGGCAATGCGCTCGAAGCCAGCTCCAAGCTGAGTGATGAGAATGCAAAGAAATACCTGCAATTTTGTATAGAGGCATCCGAGATTGTCATGAACAGCAACAAGTGGTCTTGCACGAAAGACTTCCGCTCCATCTTTGGCAGCAACAGCCTTGCCGGTCATCCGGAAGTTATTTTCTACCGCAGCTATGAGGCCGGTAAAGTGACCCACTGCTTGGGTTCCTACTCCAACGGTGAGGAGACATTAAGTTCCAATGCAAATCTGGCACTGCTCCGGTCATTCATCTGCACCGATGGCAAACCTTATCAGGTATCCGACATTGCAAATGCCAAGAGCTTTGCAATGAAAGACTTGGCAAAAACCCGTGACCCGCGCTTGGAAGCCACTTTCTTGAACTTCTCCTGGAAGAACTCTTTTACCTATATTTATCAAGACAAGTTCATCAGCCGTGAAGGAGCTACTTATTATGCCGACAACGCCAACCGCCCCGATGAGTTCAAAAGCAACGTCAACGTCAACGCAGCTCCTTGCCTCCGTCTTTCAGAGGTTTTGCTGAACTGGATTGAAGCGAAAGCAGTCATGGCCGAATTCTTAGGTGGCGCAGCTGTTACCCAAGCCGATATAGACAAGTCTATCAATGCTATCCGCAACCGTCCGTTGGACGAGACTGCCATTGCCAACGGTGTACAGAAAACCGCCCCGTTACAGATTGCTTCCATCGCCAATGACCCGGCACGCGATGCTGATGTCAGCGCCCTGATGTGGGAAATCCGTCGTGAACGTCGCATGGAATTTATCTTCGAGACACAACGTTTGAATGATATACGCCGCTGGTTCAAGTTGGACTACATGGACAATGAAAAGTATCCTGAAACCATGTTGGGTGCATGGGTTGATCTGCCAAATGAGTTCCCCGAACAGCTGGACGAAGCAAACAAAGATGCCGGCAAGTCTGTCATGAAAGAAGACGGAACGGTAGTTGTGTGGAATGGCAGTAACCAAGCAGACATGGTGGGCTATGCAATTCCTATCAACGCTGCTGCAAGAAATGATTTTTCGGCCAAGAACTATCTTTCTCCAGTCGGTTCCAGTATCATTGCAAGCTACAAGAACAAGGGTTTCACACTGACTCAGACTGGTGGCTGGCAATAAGTGAAAATTGTGTAAGAGTTGTATAGCGCAGCAGTACAACTCTTATTCAAAACCTCCGTGAAAATTTTCCACCACATCTCTCTACTCTTGTAGAAATACGAAATACAACATAAATACCCATTCATTTTTTTGCTTTTAGAAAAATGAATGGGTACATTTGTTCTACCACCATCCCTCAATCAATATTAATCATGAAAAAGAAGAACATATTTTTCGTACTACTAATCTGCCTCATCAGTAGTAGTTGCAACAAAGAAGAACAAACAGACGAGTTACAAGATAAGGATTTCTATTCTGATGTCACAACACGTGCTTCCTACATAAGCGGTACTATTACGGGCGAAATGAACCCCTATGTTGGTGATGGTTACTATACTTATGATTTAAGTATTCCTATACAAAAACAAGCTGTAGGTATAAGAATTTCAGCAGTCGGTGGAGAAGCACGATTCAAAACAAACTACCAAGAACGATTCGAGAGCACATGGGTAACCCAAATTCCTGCAGGAAAAAACCATTTTCCAATAAATGTATTATGGACTAAAGCAGGTAGTAATTCTACCCTGATGGTACGTCCTGAAAAAAGTACAATCGAACTTACCGCAGATTTAAGAAACATCAATGTCAAAATGAAACCTATGCCAATCAATGCCCCTTCAACATTTGAATTGGGAGATACGATAACACTTTGGTGCAATTATCCCATAAACAAAGATACGGACATAAAGTGGACTTACGATAAAAATCTATTCGCTGAAATCTCTCAAAGTGCATCTGCTACAACAGTAGTAAAAGTTTCAGTATAAAAGACCAACCCTCCGGTTCAAGTGTACAATGGCGTACTACTGGAGGAACAAGCCCACAAAACTACATAGGAGATGTTTATACTTGCAAAAATATTAGTTCTACTATAACAATGCCTAGATTATACGCAACTATAGTCTTACCCTCTGGATTCACAATAGAAAAAGAAAGCTATCTCAGACTTTTCAATCCAAATGCTTCTTTTGAAAAAGGGAATTTAGTTCCAGACCAAATCGATGCTGTCAATGCAAATATCACTGTAAGTTTAATGGGATATCCAAATTGGGCCACTAATTTTACTTGGTCATCGACAAACGTCTCTGAAATTTGCATACAAGGGCAATCATGGACATGTATTTCTTACAACTCTTTTGAAGTATGGAATAATGAAGTAGAGATTAAAGTTGCATATCAATCACCTTGTGGGGACTGGTATGAAGTCAGTGAAATGTTCCCAATCGTTCATTAATGATAATACTATAACATATCGCCCTCACAAGCGAAAAAGCACCCGTCCATTTGCTCGTTACACAAAAGAAGCTTATATTTGCTTACCTAAAAAACAAACAGCTATCATGGTACAGCAAGACATACGATGGATACAGCGTTTTTCCAACTACCGCAAGGCTTTAGCCAAATTAAGCCAAGCCATGGCAATCATGTCCGAACAATTAGCGTTCAACGATGGAGTGGACGAATTATTGCAGGAAGGCATGATACAGCGTTTTGAATATACCCACGAACTGGCTTGGAAAGTGATGAAGGACTATGCCGAGTATCAGGGGTATACCGACATCCGCGGCTCCCGTGATGCCATACGCAAAGCCCTTGAAATGGGATTGATTGATGACAAGCAATGGATGGAGACTATAGAAGCCCGAAATCTGACATCGCACAATTATGACAACGATGTAGTCTCTGAAATCTATGAAAACATCACAAACTTCTATTTCCCCCTATTCTGCAGATTTGAAGAGAAAATGCAATCCTTGAATACACCATCCTTATTCGATTGAGCTATGTACGGATTGACCGACAATGAACTGGAAAAGCTATGCAATCTCTTCCGGAAACATGAAGAAATAGAGCAGGCTGTTTTGTACGGCTCACGAGCCAAAGGAAATTTCAAGCCTTTTTCCGACATAGACATCACGCTGATGGGAGACAGACTTACGTATAATACTTTAAGCAGCCTTTCCGATGAAATAGACGACCTGCTTTTGCCTTACAGCGTAGACCTTTCCATCTATGGCAAATTAAAGAATGCCGACCTTTTGGAACATATACACCGTATGGGAATACCCATATTCAGCCGCCCATCAAACTAAACTAAATTTCACACATCCACCCTCACCACCCTCACCTTTCGCACGCATCGCCCTATTCATCGGCATTCAAGAGGTGGGTGAGAGCAAATTTAAAAAGTGAGGGCAAAATTTGCCCTCACCACAAGATTTCTTCGTTCAAAGTTATAAGTCACTCATTCTTACCGTAATATCCTGAAACGGGTACATAAATCGGTTGCAGCATTGTTCCCTCATTCTTCAACTTTCCTTCGGTGCGCAGCCGACGGATATGCCGCATGGCAGTAGTACGCATCATGCCGCAAACGCTTTGAAAGTCATTCCGTGTCATAAAAGGGCGAGTGGCGAAATAGTTGGTCAGCCGACGGTCTATCTCTTTATCCGTCAGTTTAGCCGAATGCTCGTTTGCCTTCAAAACCTTTGCCTTGATGGTACCAATTTCATTTTTCAGTTTCTGGTCGGCACGAAATTTCACACCCGCCATCTTCACCTTCGTCAACTTACGCTTGGTAGCAGCCACTACCGGTTCGGTCGTGGTGAGCGACACGCGAAAGTAGCCGATGCCGTCGAGATGCACCTGCCTTCCTTCGGCAAGTTCCCTGCCCATGACGTGCGACACAGCATCGAGCACAGCCGTCACATCGGTTTCTGTCAATGAGCAACGTGCCTGGATGTCCCGCCGCAATTCATCGGTAGACCTGCTCCCATTCAGGCGGAGACGGGGATGAAGGATTTTATCTTCCGGAGATTTGTCGTACGAGTCCGGATTCTCGTACCAATCAAACAAAATAGCCATAGTTCAAACTGCGTTAAAGGGTTACATTATACGATAAAGCACTGCACGGAACACGTGCGAAGTACGTACGCAGTCTGTTGAAGTACCAAGGTTATATCACAGCCCAGCCCGTGAGCAGAACCGTTCACTGTAGTGAGCTGCTCCGTTCACTAATATGAACAAGAAAGACCACTTTAGTGGACTGTTCATAAACTCTGGTGTAAAAGTAGACAAAACTATGGGGATAAGCAAAGAAACGAACACCTTTTATAAAAGAAACATATAGGCATTCCACCCCAAAAAAGAAGCCAATCGGAAAATAATCCTTGAAAAGCTTGTATCCCCCCCTTTCCCGGCGTATCTTTACAAGAATATTACATACACGATAAAGAATGAAAATCACACTGATCAGAGAGGAACGCGAAAGCGGAAAAGAGGCCGTCAGCACACAAGAAACGGACATGTTGATGGAAAAGCTGAAAACAGAGAACAAGACCGGATACATTACGGAGCTGCGTAGCATCATCCCGCATTTGAAAGGGACCAACGCCCGATATGAGCATATCGACAGACTGCCGCGTCTCTATCCCGCCGTAGAAATGACCCGCACCAAAGCAGGAGAACACCGGATAAAGACCTACAACGGGCTGGTACTACTGGAAGTAAACAATCTGGCCGGGGTGGCCGAAGCCGAACTGGTGAAACAACAAGCCGCCCTGCTGCCGCAAACCTTTGCCGCCTTCTGTGGCTCCAGCGGACGAAGTGCCAAAATATGGGTACGCTTCACCCTGCCCGACGGAGGGCTTCCAAAGAATGAAGACGATATCGCCTTATTCCACGCCCACGCCTACCGCCTGGCAGTGAAGTGCTACCAACCCCTTCTCCCTTTCCCCATCACCCTCCAGGCTCCTTCACTCCTACAAAGCTGCCGGATGACCGTGGACGAACAGCCCTATTATAGCCCCACCGCCGTGGCCTTCTGCCTGGAACAGCCCTGCGCCCTGCCCTCGGAAGACAACTACCGCCAACGGAAACAGCAGGAAAGCAATCCGTTGCTGAGAATGACTCCCGGCTACGAAGTGGCGGACACATGCAACCTGCTCTTCGAGGCCGCCCTCGACCGCGCCTTCCGCGATTTGGACAACTGGCGACGGGGCGACGACCTGCGCCCGCTGCTGTCCCGCCTTGCCGAACATTGCTTCAAAGCCGGCATTCCTGAAGAAGAAGCGGTGCGCCAGACACTGATGCACTACTACCGGGAGGCAGACGAACCCCTTGTACGCCTGACGCTGCATAACCTTTACGGGGAATTGAAAGGCTTCGGCACCCGCAGCAGCCTGAACAAAGACCAGGAAACTGCTTTCCGGCTGGAAGAGTTCATGAAACGCCGCTACGAATTCCGCTACAACACCGTGCTTGGCGACTTGGAATACCGGCAGCGCGACTCCATCCACTTCTACTTCCAGCCTGCCGACCAGCGCGTACGCAGCAGCATTGCCATGAAGGCACTGAAAGAGGGAGTACGTGTGTGGGACCGCGACATCACCCGCTTCCTGTCTTCGGACTACGTGCCGCTATACAACCCCATCGAAGAATATCTCTATAACACCGGACGCTGGGACGGCAAAGACCGCATCCGCGCATTGGCCGACCTCGTGCCCTGCCATAATCCCCACTGGAGGGAACTGTTCTACCGGTGGTTTCTTGGCATGGTGGCACATTGGCGGGGAATCGACAAACAGCACGGCAACAATACCTCGCCCCTGCTCGTAGGTCCGCAAGGTTACCGCAAAAGTACTTTCTGCCGTATCCTATTGCCACCGGAACTGCGTTTCGGCTACACCGACAGTATCGACTTCAAGAGCAAGCAGGAAGCGGAGCGCAGCCTTGGCCGCTTTTTTCTGATTAACATCGACGAATTCGACCAGATAAACGCCAATCAGCAAGGCTTCTTGAAGCACCTCCTGCAAAAACCGGTTGCCAACCTGCGAAAGCCCTACGGTACCACTATTCAGGAAATGCGCCGCTATGCCTCCTTCATCGGGACCAGCAATCTGAAAGACCTGCTGACCGACCCGTCGGGAAGTCGCCGTTTCATCTGCATCGAAGTGACCGGTCCTATCCAGACAAACGTCACTATCAATTATCACCAGCTCTATGCCCAAGCCATGCACGACATCATGAAGGGTGAACGCTACTGGCTGGACGACACTGACGAAGCAATCGTAAAGGAGTACAACCGGGAATTCGAGCGGGTAGACCCATTGGAAGAACTTTTCCTTTGCCATTTCCGTGGCGCGGAGGAGAGCGAAGAAGGCGAATGGCTCACAGCCATGCAGATTTTCAACGACCTGCAACAGAAAACGAGGGATAAGTTGGCCATCAACCGGATAGCAGCTTTCGGGCGCACGCTCCGCAAGCTGGACATCCTCAACAAGAAATCGAACCGGGGAACACTTTATCATCTGGTAAGAATAGAAGAATGAACCGGCACTCCCACCGATTGTACCAAAGTGAGGGCAAACTTGGCCCTCACTCTTTTTCAAAAAAAATCGGGAACAGTCGCAAAGAAAAGCAAAGTTTAGCTTAAAAATAAGCAGGTCAGCATCTTAGTAGCAAAGCGGAAAGAAACAGCCATAGGCAAAAAAAGCCCCGAAAAGTAGGGTTAAGCCATAGTTCAGGTACTAAGTCATTACCTAATCCATGACACCCTACTGCAACGGTAACAAGTTCTGTTTCACTATTTTGCGTAATTCTTCATAACTCGTGGTAACGGGAAAGTAATTACCTTTACAAACGAATATTTAGAGTTATGAAAACAAAGAGAAGCACCTTTAAAGTCCTGTTCTACGTGAAGAGAACAGCAGTGAGAGTAAGTGACGGAAAAGCCCCTGTAATGGCACGTATCACCATTGACGGCGATATTGCCACGTTCAGCGCAAAGCTGTTCGTCACCCCTTCCTTGTGGAACGCCGAAGCCGGAAAAGTAAGCGGCAAGTCCGCCGAAGCCCTGCAAATCAACCCGCAGTTGGAAGAGATCAAAGCCCACATCAACAACCACTATTACCAGATACTCCGGGCGGACGATTTTGTCACTTCCGAGAAGGTGCGCAATGCCTTTTTAGGTATCGGCGTGATGGAGAACTGCATCCTTAAAGACTTCCAGACCATGAACAGGGAGTTTGGCGAAATGGTGGAGAAGAAACTCCGTGCGAAGTCCACCTATAACAAGTACTTGACCGTTTACAAGCACCTCGAAGCCTTCATGTGGGAGAAGAGGAAGCGTACCGATATGGCTTACAAGGAACTGACGAAAGACTTCATAGACGATTTCGACAGCTACCTGCGTAACGAAAAGGGATTGAGCGCAAACACCCTCTGGATTTACACCATGCCCATACTCAGCCTTACCGACAAGGCTTGGCGCAGGGGAATTATCCGCACCGATCCGTTCAGCGAGTACAGCCTCGAAATGCAGGAAACCGACCGGGGCTACCTCACGGAAGAAGAACTGAAACTGATTGCCAATACCGTGTTTGTGGATAAACAGACCAACCTTGTCCGTGATATGTTCCTTTTCGGCTGCTTTACCGGATTGAGCTACATAGATATAAAGACACTCACCTATGACAAAATCCAGCGTATGGATTTCGACGGTGAGGAATGGATTATCACCCGCAGGACAAAGACCAAAGTATCGAGCAACGTCCCCCTGATGGAGATTGCCAAAGAACTGATCGAACGCTACAAGGGGCTTGCGGAAGATGATTACGTGTTTCCCATGCCGGGCAACGGCACTTGCAACGACTACCTTAAAAAGATAGCCGCCGTTTGCAAAATTAACAAGGAAGTCACCTTCCACCTTTCGAGGCATACCTTTGCGACGACCGTCTATCTCTGCAACGGCGGTACGATTGAGGCACTTTCAAAGATACTCGGTCACAAGCATATCAGCACCACCCAAATATACGCCGAAGTGACCAACAAGATGGTAAGTTCCGATTTCCGTTCGATCTCCGGCAACCTCGCAGCCATGCAGAAGAAAGTCCTTGACAAGACACAGAAGAAGGTCAAGAAGCAGGCAGTCGCCATGCGTGAAACCGCCTGAATCCCATCCGGCAAGGCAAAACACGGCAAAGGCAGGAACTCCCCGGTGGAACTCCTGCCTTTGCTGCATTTACCTATGCACCGCACCCGAAAGTTAAGTAGAGCTTTTCCTTCGTTTGCTCTTTTGCTTCATCTGCACATAGTTCTCTTCCAGCATACGCAGCAAGTCCGATTGTCGGTACAGCGTTTTGCCCGGCAGCGCAATGAATGGGATAATCCGTTGCGCCCGGTAGTCCTGCAAGGTGCGGGTAGTGATATGCAATATCCTGCATACCTCTTCCCCCGTCAGGTACACCTCGCCGTTCATCACCGGGTGAAAGTTCGCCGTTACGTTATCCACGTACTTCGTGCCCCGTTCCAGAGCCTCGAAGTACGCCTTTACCTCTTCCATGTCCTTTGTAATCACTTCCATCTTATTCTTCCTCTATCAGTTCCTTGCTCATTGCCGTTAAGAACGCTTCCACATCTTCCAGCCTGTAATACAACTTATGGTTTATCTGGCTGTATGCCAGCCTTCCGCTGTCACGGTACGTCTGCAATGTCCGTTTGCTCACGTTCAGTTTCTCGCACACGTCCGCATTATCCAGCCAGTTCATCTTTTCCGGCGGGCGGTATCGTGAACACAATTGTTGTAAATGCTCGCTGAACCGATTGAACTTCTCTTTCATTTCCTCAAAGGTCTTTTTCTCGATAGTCACTATTTCCATATCCGATAATTTACTGTTTCCCGCAAATATACAGACTGTTACGGATGCCCCGGTGCGTTTATGTACCGCTTGTCCGTGTTTTGCTCCACGCTTGTAGCTTTGTCGTGTCCGAAGCGGTGCAAAACGAAGCAAAGGGCAACATATTTTCTTGCAGCCAGCATATTTTCCCCGCTGTTTATTTGCCGGTTCGCAAGGAATCCATTTCTTTGCAACCGAACAACACGTTTAACTATGGAACGCCCTATATTTGTAGCACAATACACCTTTCCCCTTACCCTCGAAACCGTCGAGGAAGAAAACCGCATTTTATGCAAGGTCGCCCTTCGGTGCGAGTACGTGATCCGTTTCGAGGACGACGGCAAATTCTATTTCCTGCTCGAAACCCGTTCCAATTACGAACAGCAGTTTGCATCTTGCGGATGGTATATCGTCAGCCAGACCTGTTTCAATGAAAGGCTGACTATCGGCATGGGCTTGTACGAAAGCGGGCATCTGGCAGGCTTCATGTACTATTTGAAGTCCGGCAGCGAGGACGAAGCCCGTTTCTGGAACAACGTTCTCATCTTTACCTTCCTGAATGATTTCCGCAAAGCCTTTTACCCGTTGGATAACCGTTTTCAGGGCTTTTTCCGTCTGGACGGCAGCCTGTGCTTTTACCTGTATGATTATTGCCCTGTCCGGCGTAACGACAAGATCACCTTTGAGGGCAAGAAGATTTCCAACCTTATTTTCAAGTTCAAGTCCGGGCACGAAACCGACCTTGCCGTCAAGCTCTTTTCCATCGCTATCAGCCGAATCCGTGCCATTCAGGAGAACAAGCACCGTGCCGTACTCGTTCCTATTCCCGCATCCACCCGTGAGAAGAACCGCATCCGTTACGAGGAATTTTGCCGCAAACTATCGGCGGACATCGGAGTAGCCGATGGCTACGGGGCTATCACGCTCACCGCCGACCGTCCCCAACTCAAAGGCACGCACGGGCAGGACAAGACCGCAAACCTGCAATTTCATCCTGAATATATCAAGGACAAATGCGTCTTGTTACTGGATGATCTCTTGACAACTGGCGAAGGATTCATACAGACACGCCGCAAATTGATCGAACATGGAGCGAAGTTTGTAATTGGTCTGTTCCTTGCCAAGACCATCGCTTTTGAGGACGAACAGGAATAATGACGGGTAAATAAGGTGGAGATAATACGATGTCCCATGATATGTGGTAGGGATATTCTTTGGGCGTTCCCGTAAACGGTCGGGCTTTCCGTTACAAGTCCTCGCCGGAGCTGCGGGCTTTCCCCTGCAATCCCTAACGTGTAAATGCGCCTTTGCCTGCATTATATTCTCTTTATTTTATTTACTCCCGCCCACCCGTCAGCGGTATAGGTCTGTTCCTGCTTCCCGTACACCTTCAAGCACTCCGGCAAGCTCCATGCCCGAAAGTGTACGCAAAGCCGGAAGGGACAAACAGAACACATTCGCCCGTGCTGTCACCCGGAGCTTCGATTTCATCGAAACTTTCCGTGCGCCATCCCGTTCAAATAAGTTCCCTGATGTTTGTCCCGGCAGCCCCTTATTGTCTTACCCGTTTTTTCAACCGTTATTTTCTTCTTAGGCTTTGCCGTGACTGAAAGGATAACCCTTTGTCTGCGGAACTTTCCGCCCGTTTCCGCCACTGCCATCGCACGGCCATCCGCAAAAGCCGGATAGCTGATTGCTCTGTCCGTTTACCGTAAACCGGACGAAAAGCACCTCGCCAACCCGCACAACACATTGTCGTGGTGTACCCTTCTTTCTAATCCGATAAATCGGCAAAAGAAGAATCCCCCACGCCAAAGAGTTGTCTTTCCACCCCGCATTACCAACCCGTTTTTCTTTTCCTTTCCGGAAACGGAACTTTCCGGCTTTCATAATAGCACTTTCCCGGCTTGTACCGATAAGTAATCTATCACTCATTCAATTTACTGAAGGGTTGAATTTTTCCCCTTAGGGCTGATTGGGAAAACATTGACGAAGGTAGGCGGGGGAGAAAGCAAATCCGCAAAAAATGCCAAATCTCCACCCTGCGGGTAGTATTTACCATTTTTTCAGATAATTGCAATTCCCCCTTTCCGCTCTTGATTATTGTCAATGTTCTTCCCAATCAGCCAAAGGGAAAAAATTTGGTTGGGGCGGCAAGCGATGATAACAAAAACAAGTAGTAACAATTTTAAAGCGTAAAGTTATGGCAACGACAACGAACAACACCATCGAGAAAATTTCTCCCGTGTTCACCGATTTACTTATCAAGAAAATCGAAAGTCTGAAAAGCGACTGGCAAAAACCGTGGATAACGAGCCTTAAACACGGTTTCCCCCGCAATCTAAGAGGAACGGTTTACAATGGCGGTAACATCTTAATGCTGCTGTTTTACACCGAGTTTATGAAATTCACTTTGCCCGTGTTCCTTACATTCAACCAAGCCAAAACCGAAGAAGTGAGCATAAACAAGGGCGCACGCTCGTTCCCCGTTTACTATTGGTTCAAGTTCGTGGTACACAAGGAGAATAACAAATCCATCCCCTACGAGGAATATTGCAAGCTATCCAAAGCGGAAAAGGACGAATACAAGGTAATACCCCAAATGAAATATTACAATGTGTTCAACCTCGACCAAACCAATTTTGCGGAGAAGTACCCCGAACGTTTCGCCAAGATGCAACAGGGCGAACAGCCTGAAAACCATTCGGACGGTATCGAGTGCGGAATGTTGGACGAGTTGATATATATGCAAAATTGGTATTGCCCCATCAAAGTAAAGTATTCCGATAGTGCTTTCTATGTACCCGCAACCGATTATATCGTTTGCCCCGAAAAAGAGCAGTTCCCGCAGGGAGCGGAATTTTACGGAACACTTTTGCACGAAATGGCACACAGCACAGGCAACCCCCAACGCCTAAACCGCACGTTCGGCAGCTTTTTCGGTGACGAGTTGTACGCCCGTGAGGAACTTGTTGCGGAACTAACGTCAGCCCTTTGCGGTGCTTTCTTCGGTATCGCCACCACACCGCAAGACAACAACGCAGCCTATCTGAAACACTGGCTCACCAAGCTAAAGCAAGAACCCGCCTTTCTGATTGATATATTGGGCGATGTGAACAAGGCTGCAAAGATGATAACGGAAAGGGTAACAGAGCCGATAAACGAACCCGTTGCAGCCTAACGGATAAAAGAAACAAGAGTATTAATAAAAGGGTGGAGCAATCCACCCGCAAAAACATAAGAAGATGAATAATTATATTTATTTGACAGCGGAAGAATTTCAAAATTCAAAGTCTTGTATTGACAGAGCGGAAAACGCCCCTAAAGATGTGGAACAGATACAGCCGTTTTGCAGGGAGATACAAAAATTCATACCCGAAGCAACCGTTTACTATTACGTGCAATGTTCCAATGACACATATAAAATCTATTCTACCGTGTTTGTCGGTTTTATCCGCAACGGTGTGACATTCATTCTAAGAAAGATATATAATGATAACAAATACTATTTAGACGTGATAACTTCCATGTTCAAGGAAGCCGAAGACAGTATTTTGTATCGGGTGAAACAGGACTACCCCGAACCCAACAGAATAGGCGTGTTCACCAAACGGAAGTTAGAGGACTGGATAACACGAGGTTTGAACATTTACAAGGAACTGGAAGCGGAAAACGAAGTTATCCAAAGGATGAAAGCCGAATACTTTGCACTTCTGAAAGGTGAAAAAATCCAGTGGAAAGATACGGTACGGCACACGGAAGGGACAATCAGAAGGAACGGTTTTATTTTCTCATTCTCCATACACGGGCGAAATATCCGTGAAGAAATAAAACTGTGTGTTCCAAACGGAAAAAGCGATTACGCCACATTTACCAAGCTGGCGGATAACCGTCTTTCACTGGCAACAAGATAGTATAAACAAAGGGCGGAGCAATCCGCCCGCAACACCCAATAAAATGAAAACGATACTCATTTACAAACTGATATACCGCCTAATCCTTTGGTCTGTGGTGATTTACTTTTTCACCACCACCGCAGGGCAGTTTTTCGCCTTATTCTTTGCCGTACTCCTGTTTTACTTCGTGGCACGGTTTATTCTCGCCCTTGTTTGGCGGTTGTTTGTGGGTGTCGTTTTTGTTCTGATAATCATTCTTTTAATATTCTGAATTATGGAAGGAAAGAAATTTAAACACAGATTTTTGTCATATCTCACCTGTGAAATTGTGGCGGAAACCCGCAAAGGGTACAAGGTCTTAGAAACCCAAGTTTTGGGCGGACGGAAGAAGCCCAAGACAAAGACCGCCTATTATTACAACATTGATTTCGACAAACAGCGTGGTTTGTGGGAAGAAACAACCAAGTAAACAACATCTAAAAATATACCAATATGGAAACAAAGACATTCATCAAGAACGGAACAGCCGAAACCAAACTGTTTGGCGAGGAAACCTATATACAATGCTGTTTGGGAGCATTTCGGGGCGAAATCTATTTCGACTACAAATACCGCCACACCAACGGGCAGGAGTTTACAACCCTACGCAGGACGTTGGTACAATGCCGTGCCGAGCGTGATTTTTGGCTAAGGGAAAAGACCGTTTCTTTTTCGGGACACCGAGCCGAGAGAATGACAAGGAACAGCCCCGACACACAAAAACGGCTCATAGATATAGGATTCGACACCTATACAGCGATAACCGAACTTTGCAAACGGGACTATCATACGTTTTTATCGGGCATGGCGAACGGCTTCGACCTTATCGCAGCCGAGGAAGTTCTGAACGCAAAAAAGACGTTTCCTTATATTCAGCTAAAAGCCGTTATCCCGTTCAAAGGACAGGCAGACCGATACACCCAAGCCGACAAACAGCGTTATAACGCTATTTTAGCCCAAGCGGACGAGGTGATACTATTGCAGGATGAATATTCAGACCGTTGTTTCTTGCGGCGTAATAACTACCTGTTGGATAACTCCGCTTATCTCGTAGTCTTTTACGACAGCACCCCAACGGGCGGAACTGCCTACACGTTACGCCATGCGATAGAAAGAAAAATACAATTTCAAAACGTATGCTATAACCGCAAATAAGGCTCACAAGGGCGGAGCAGTCCGCCCGCTACTTTCTTTCGGTGAGCCGGAGCGGTGAAAGAAAGATAGCAAAGAAACCATTTTTTCAAACAGAATTTTAATCAACTTAAAAAATAACAGAATTATGAAAGCAACAGTAAATCAATCAGCAGCAGAGAAAAACATCACATGGGTATCATTGGCAAACATTCAGCCGAGCAGTTTCAACCCCCGTAAATATTTCAGCGAACCCGCCCTGTATGAACTGGCGGAAAGCATCAGACAGCAGGGAGTTTTGCAGCCTATCACCGTGCGCCCGATAGCCGACACAGACCGTTACGAGATTGTTTTCGGTGAACGCAGATACCGTGCATCCGTCATTGCGGAAATGGAACAGATACCCGTCATTGTTTCGGAACTGACGGACGATGCAGCCGAAGATGCAGCCATAGCCGAGAACTTGCAGCGTGAGGACGTGACACCCATCGAGGAAGCCAACGCCTACCAACGCATGATTGAAACGGGAAGGCACACCGTAGCAACATTGGCGGTACGTTTCGGCAAGAACGAGAACTATATCCGCACACGTCTAAAGTTCACCGCCCTAATCCCCGAAATAGCTGAATTATTGGAAACGGACGAAATCACCATCAGCGTAGCAGCCGAAATCTGCCGTTACGGGGAAGATATACAGCGTGAAGTGTACGAGAAACATTTGCAGGACGGGAACAACTACAACAGTTGGCGGGGGCTGAAAGCTGCCGATGTTGCCAAACGGATAGAGAGCAACTATACCACCGACTTGCGGTATTACTCCTTTGACAAGACCGAGTGTGCAACGTGCGCCCACAATACGAACAACCTGCTTTTGTTTGCCGATGGCGGTTGCGGACATTGCGCCAACCGCACCTGTTTGGCTGAAATGAACGCATCTTTCCTCATGGAAAGAGCCGTTCAAATCATACGGCAACAGCCCAATGTTTCCCTTTGCCGTGACCGTTACAGCACCAACGAAACAGTCATAGAGCGGTTAATCGCTTTAGGCTACGAGGTTGAAAACCTTGAAAGATACACCGCTTTCCCCGTCAGCCCCCAAGAACCCAAAGAGGAAAATTTCAACAACCCCGAACGTTACGAGGAAGCCCGCACCCGTTACGAACAGCAATGGGCGGACTACATGGAGAAGGAGGAAGAAATCACAGGGCGGAGCGAAGCCGGAGAAATCACCGTTTACGCCAAGATAGGGAAACAGGAGATTACTTTCTGTTATGTGGAGAACGCAACCGAAGCGGACGGAACGCCCACCGAAACCACTCTTTCACCCGTTCAGAAGTTGGAGAAGCAGGACGAGCGCAACAAGGAGATAGCCGTAGAAAGGACGGTTGAAGATACCAAACGGCAAATAATGGAAGCCGACATAACAGGCGGCAAGTTCAGTGCAGACGAGGAAAAGATATTCTATTTCTTCATGCTCTCCAATTTACGGAGCGAACATTTTGCAGCCGTAGGTATCACCGAAGAAGGGAAACACTACCTCACGGACGAGGACAAAATGAATATCGTGGAAAATCTCACCGTCAAGATAAAGACCATTATCCGCAGGGATTATCTGATAGCCAATTTCCGAAGCGCATACGGCAACAATACCGAAGCGTCCCTTTTGCTCGACTTCGCCCGTAAGCACATGCCCGAAGAACTTTCAGCCATCGAAAGCGGATATAACGAAGTGTACGAGAAACGACACCAACGCATCGAGGAACGCAAAGCCGTTCTTTTGGTACAGGAAAAGACAAAGGCAAAAGGGCATGAAATCACCCAACCCGAGGAACAACCGCAACCCGAAGGGATTGCAGCCTAACCCAACAGAGAGCAAGGGCGGAGAAATCCGCCCGCTACTTTCTTTCTACTCTTTTGTTTCATCGCCGGAAGTTCGGGACGGGTAGCGATCCGCCCGGACTTCTTTTTTTACCGCCCTTTGTTCCTTACCGGATATTTTGCCGGACTTCTTTCTTTCGTGAGCCGTAGCGGAAAAGACAAGAAGCAAAGAAACCACTCTTTCAATCGGATTTTTTCACTACTTTCTTCCGTGAGCTGTGGCGGGAAAGTAAAGTAGCAAAGAACCATGTAGCCACATTTATAACAAAGAAAAGGCTACATCCGAAGATATAGCTCCTCTTTCTATCCTATTTTTACTATCCAATCTCTTCCCCCCACAATTCCTATCCAGTTATATGATGAGCAAAGAAATAAATCATGGGATTGTTCGTTGGTTATTTATGGGAAAGTGCTTACATTTGCTGGGTGTTCTTTGAGTGATTGTCCGCTATCAGGGGCAGTATGAGAATGATGGATTAACATATATTACTTCCAACCATTATGAAACCGTTGAAAGATTAGGTCGGTGGAAGTGTGAATAAATAATTTTTATGAAAATAATAATATTGAACGGAAAAGAACAGAAGACACCCACAGAAGTTTATAATTATATTTATGAACAATTAAATGACGGGTATTTATTGGGTAAAAATGCATATGCTTTATGGGATTTTCTTACCACAGGAGTAGAGAGACCTTTTAAAATAAAATGGATTAATACAGAGTTTTTTGCACAAAATAATCCTCAAGATTTTGAACTTCTCAAAGAATTATTCAATAAGTTAGTGAATTTTGACATTGAAATGAAACTAGATAAAAAATTTGAATTTTCAAGTAATAACATATCTGATTAGGTTATTATTTTTAGTTCCCGTCCCGGTGGATTTGTAATCCGTCGGGTATGAGCATTAGAATTTGTTATCCACTTAAACCAACAGGTATTTTAAGTGTGACACTTATGCTTAATATGAAGAAAGGTATTGTGTCTTCCGTGAGCTGTGGCGGGAAAGTAAAGTAGCAAAGAACCATTGTGACGACCATAATTTTATTTATTGTATTCTATATCGGCTGTTTATTCATCTGCAAACGGTGTATTCACACCTTTCTATAGCTAAATAATATATAGCCTATTGACAAACAGAGAATAAAAGGAACTACGATAGGGTACCAAACTGTTATTTCCGAAATACTTTGCCCTCTTGACATTCTCTTCGAGACATCCCACAGAACCATCAATATGGGCACAAGAAAGAAAGATAAGAAACTATACAATTTATTATGTCTAACTTTCTCTAAACAATTTAGGAATAGGGTGGAAGAACCGATAGATAATAACAATACTCCAAAAGTATTCAAAACAAATAGTATTCCTTTCCAAGTATCATCGTGTGGAGATTTGATTGTATTTTGATTAATCAACCATAGAATCCCCCAATTACATAATAGGCTGGAACAAAAAATCCCTAACCATATCCTTAATAAAACAGACCATTCCTTTTTTTTAAATTCCATATTTAAGTACTTTGTATGCATCAGTTCTATTTTACCTTTATGAAATGCGAAATACCTGTTACCAAAAGTAAGTAGATGAATAGCAAACTTTGGAACAAACAAAATAGATAAAGAAAGTCTTCATTTGTATCATGTACTTGTAATCTGCCCAATTCCGCATAATACAAATAATATCCCACTCCAGCTAAGGTGGTAGCTACCAATACTATGATAGTTGTCAAACGGCTTTGTCTGGCATCTTTTGCCAAATATAAGATAAGATTTTCAAAAAACACGACGTTTACTGTATTTTTCATTGTTGCACATACAAAAAAAGCATCCCGAAAGATGCTTTCTCACTATTTTGTATTGTCGGCTCATATCACATTCGCAATCCTTTTTTCCGTTCCTGCCGGATAGCCGAGAAAGAAAAGTCCTGTTTCTCCTTATCGAACTTCACCGCCTTGTCTTTCTGTACCCCGTCCGGCGTTTCCATCCGGCGCACGTTCAGCGGCTTCCCGTTGTAGAAGTCCGTCATCTGTTGGTACGTGAACTTTTCCCCTGTCCGTGCTTCCATCATTTTGCAGAGCGAATACACGTTGCATCCGTTTTTCACGCTTTCCGGTATCAAGTCCGGACGTTTGGCTGTTTCTTGGGGATAGAGTTTTGTTGCCAGCAGGCAGATTTCCGGCGAACGCTCCGCTTTCGGAAGCAGGGCGAATGACATCCAGCTATGTTCCGCACATTTCCGGTACAACCCTTCCGTTTTCAGTTCCGCACGTACCTTTTCGCCCGCAAGGGCTTCCGTTCCTGCTTCCTTTACCGCCTTTTCAGCCCGTTCCACGGTTTGCAGATGGGCAGGCAGCACACCCAAACACCGTCCGTCCTGTTCGATGGCATAGTCCGCTATCCGGCTGTCAATGACTCCCGGTGCAAGGGCACTCAATATTTCCGGCAGTTCAACATCGCCGCACCCGTTATTCGCCCTGATATATTCCAGACAAATATCCGGGAACGGCACATAGTGCAACAGTTCCAAGTTTTCATAAGCCAAATCTGCACTGTTATCAAGTGCAAGACGGCACATCTCCGGCGTTTTCACCTCTTCCGGCACATGTGCCAGTTCCCAGCCGTCTTGCCGGACGGCAGCCATGCACTTCTCACTCGTACGTTCAAACCGACACAATCTTTCCAGAGAATAATCCCCGTTCTCCGTTTCGTCCTGATACCTTCCCGTTCTTTGGCTATGTTCCCGGACAAGTTCACTTAACCTGCGGATAGGAAGCTCTGTTTTTGAACTGATACCCAGCGGTATCAGTTCTTCATCACTTTTCAGCAACATATTGCCGTTGTGTATCGTCCCGTGCCAAACCAGCCAAAGCGGAGTGACGGACAAGGCTTGCGGAGTAAACCGTTGAAAGTCCAGCTTTTCCCCGTCTGTAAATCCCATCCGCTTAAATTCCTCTTTCGCCTGTTCGCACCCCATATCTATATTAAGAAGATATACCCCCGGAACTGTATTGTCTTTCATTGTTTACTTTTTTAGTCATTCTTCCGAATTATCATTATTAAAACTTAGCTCCAGTTCCACCGTCTGCCCGAACGAATCTTCCACCCACACCTTCAAACTGCTTTGCTCGTCCGACTGCGACGTAAAATACAACCGGAACGTTTCTTTCTCCAGCGGGTAACGGTCATTCGGCAACAGCACCGTGCCATCATCCAGTTTAAGCGTGCCTTTCCCGTCATACAGGAACCAGCGAATCGTGTACCGGGTATCTTCCCAGCGTCCATCCCGTTTGAGTTCACAGCGGATTTCCGCCGTTTCGTTCACCTTCAGCTTTTTCGGGACGGGCATCGTCTCCACCGTGAACGGGTATCTCGTCTGAATATCCAACTGGCTATTACAGGCACACACAAGCACGAGGGCGGCCACTATGTAGCAGCCCACGAGCATTTGATAAATTATCTTCTTCATATACTTTGCAATCAATTAGTTATTATCGAATCATAAACCTAATTCCCACACCGACCTGCGAATGGAATTTTCCACAATCACCCCCGAACAGCATCCTTTGCCGTCCGTTTACCAGCAAGACAATCCTGTCCGTCAGGTATGCGGACAATTCCAGCGTCAGCGCACCCCCGTAAATGAAATTATCCCCATCCGTCAGCCGTGAACCGTCCGGCATCATCTGTTCGCCCCAGTTCACCGTTTCATACCCGGCAAGGGCGGACAATCCCAGTGCCGCAAAAAATGTCTTCTTCCTGTCCGAAAGGAAGTTCAGGTAATACCCGCCTTCCCCCGTGAACTGGCTGACCGGATAGAGGCTGCCCCGGTAGTCATACCGCTTTTCCAGATACTCCGCACCGACCACCCAATGATGGGCGTTCCTCGTGTAAGTGCTTACTGCTATCCCGGCATGGTAACCGAAACCGTTACCGTTTTTCCAATGCAGATCGTCCGAAAGTCCGCCCGTGAACTGTATTCCCCTCATTCCCGGCAGGCATCTCTGGGCGTGTGCCTGGTTAAAATGCAGGCACACCCCGAAGAACATGATAATCAACAATACCCTTTTCATACCCTTTATTTGATTTTCAGTTCGTTAATCACTTTCGCCGCCACAAGGTCGGCGTTCTCCACCCGTATCGTCTGATGCCTGCCGCCGTTCTTCTCGAACAGTTCGATAATCAGAATCTTGTCGTCCGGTATGGTGAACTGCGGAACGACGTACACCGTGCGCACGCTGCTTTTCCCGTTCGTTACCAGTACCTCGTTATAGCTGCGTACCGGATCGAGTACCCGTTCCTGAATGGCGGTGCGCTTCGGCACTTTCTTATCCACAATCTTGAACTTGATAAAGTCCGTGTTGAAAGCCACGTTCGACCTGTTCCTCGTTTCCGTATGGAAATAGAACAGCCCGTTATGCGAGTGGATGGATTTCAAAAGGAACTGCACCCCGAAGCGTTTGCAACCCAGATGCTTGATTTCCCGCTTGTCCGCCTTATAGATGCTTTGCATAATCAGCTTCACCAGCAGCGGGCTTTCGCTGCCCAATTCACGGAAATAGATATTCATGCGGGTATGCGAAAAGTCCGTTGTGTCCTCATTCTCTAAAAAGTCCTTCATTTCGATGTTCAGCATTTCCGGCTCATGCACATACTTCGCATTAAATGAATAGAAACTCCCATCCTCACAAATCACCGAGAAATTCGTTTCCCCCGGAAACCCTTCGGTCGTAGCCTTCACCCGGATCACGTTCTCCGCCCCGTCCGCTTTTCCGGCAATAATCCAGTTACTACCCAAGTCCACGTACTTCACCGCCGATGGGAATATGATATGTACCGTTTTTGCAAACGTCACCTGTACCCCGAACGGAGTAACCATCTGTCGATAGGGTAACTTTTGCGTAATCCCTTGATACAGGTCATTACCCGCAACTGTTTGTATCGTATCATTCACTTGTGCGTTCACACACATTATTGCGCCCATAACGAGGGCTACCAATCCAAAAATCTTTTTCATTGTCTTTTCTTTTTAATGGTTTTATAATCTGTTTATCCGTTATTGCTGTTTAGCATACAGCATCAGGGGATTACCTGCTTTCAAGTGTACCTTGACCGTGCGGAATTTCTTGGCAAGGTACTGGCTGCCGCCCTGCATCAGCCCCCTTGTAATATCCATTGCCACCTGCTGCCCGGCACTCTGTGCGAACGAAATGCTCGTTCCCAATCCGCTACCGATATTCGCCATTGCTTCCTTCGCCGCTTCCCGTTCCAGTGAAGTTTCTATGGATAACCCTTTCATTCCCTCATTATCATATACAGCCAACTCAACGGGAAGTATGTTTCCCCGGTAATGGATAGACGATACTACAATATCCAGCCGTTCCCCCTGTACTTTTCCCGTACCGGAAACCACCGTGTTACGTGGAATAATCAGACCACCCGCCTGCAAAGGTTCGAGCAGCCGGAGCTTCACCGTCTGTCCGTCCATAATCGTCTGGTCTTGGTGGATGCACGCCCGTATCGTATTCTTTCCCATAGCGTACCCGCTGCCGACCGCCGTATTGAACCCGTAGTTTCTCGGCTGGCTGTACGCCCGCATGAACTCCGCATCGCTCATCGGCTGTTGCAGCCCCGACACCGTTTGCTGCCGTGCCGCCTGTACCGCAACGACGGGCTTTCCCATCCCTTGTCCGGTATTCTGTCCGGTAACGGGAACTTGCACGATCGCACCATTTTGTCCTGCCTGCCCGTTCTGTCCCATGTACTTGGCGGCAAGTTCGTAGCTCTTTTCCATCAGGGCGACTTGCTCGTCTATGCCGCCCGCCTGTCCCTGCTGCGCATCCAGCCGGGCGGTCAGTTCTTCCACCTGACGTTTCAGTTCTTCCTTTTCCTCGTCCACCTTCGGCGTTTCGTAGAACGTGCCGAGTTGTCGGTTGATGTCCCGGTAGGCAACCGTCGAAGAGTTCACGCCCTTTCCCCGTGACGAACCCGAATAGTCCCTGAACGGCTCCCGTTCCGGCTCGCTGTCCGGCAGTTCCATTTCCACCTCGTCCGTCCCGTTATCAGCCGCAAAAGCGAAATCCTGCAACGAGCGTACCTTGTCCGCCTGCTTCTTTTCTACCTGTGCCTGCTCATAGGCTTTCCGCTTGTCGCCGATAATCCCGTCATTCTCCGGCAGCGGAATATCGGCGTTGAACGCCCCGACCGTTTCCCCGCCTTCGTCCTTCTTGTCCGAAGGTGCGAAGATCAGCCACATACTACCCAAAAACAGCAAGCCCATCAACGGGTACACCAACAGCTTTTTCCGCTGCTGCATCTGTTTCGGAGTCAGTTCTCTGGCGGCTTTCTTGTCCTTCCCGCCGCCTTTCCTTTCTTTGTCCCCTTTCCCCGTGTCCGGGGCTGCGGCATCCGTCACCGTTACGTGCTGCGTTACCGTTTCTTTTTCCTGATTCTGTTCTTCCATGATTTACTGGTTGTTAAAAGGATTGATTATACTGTCATTCTTTAGCCGGATTTGGTCGATATGCTCTATCCCCAGTTCCCGACCGTCACTTTTTCCGATGTTGTAGATGGCTGCGACGGTCATGTACACCGACAACCCGCCGAACACCACGAACATCACAAGGATAACCACCACCCGCTGATCCGGCGTGATACGCCCGCACAGGCGGCGGAGCTTTACGTCCGCCCAGTCCTGTATTTCAGCAATGACCTTCGCCATAAATTTTCCGACCATGCCGTTAGCGTTTGATGGTTTGCAAGTCCTTGTTCTCGGTAATCTCGAAGCCCTCGATGATGAACCCCTGCGGGTTGTTGTCACTCCTTACGGCATCCAACAACCGGCAGCGGGTAACAAGGCTTCTTTCCGTCACCGAGCTTTCACGGAGAATGATCTGCCGGGCGAACGTCCGCACATTGTACGGGTACTTGTCAAAGTCGCACCGCACGCTGTCAATCTGTACCATCTGGTTGATGTTCCCCGAAATCACCCGGTTATAGTACCCCTTTTCCGAGAGGTCTTTGTAGTAGTTAAATGCGCTCTTGTCCGCCAGCATCAGCGAGCGTTTGATATTGCCCTCGATAGCCGACTTGTCCGGCGAGAGCGTGAAAAACAGCTCGTGAAACCTGCGCACGTGTTCCCGTGCTTCCACCGGGCGGTTTTGCTGCACGTCCTGCGAGAGTGCCAGCATCAGCGACTTCCCGTTATCCAGCACATAAATCTTCTGCCGTTGCGCTTCGGCAAAGCTGTACGACTTCCAGAGGGCAAAGCCCGTCACCACCGCACACAGGCAGATGAACACCAGCGCAAACAAACGTATCTGCCTGAAACTCGTTTCGATATTCTTCAATGACTTAAATTCCATTTCTTGATTGATTTTTTAGTTACTTGATAAGTTTTCCGGCAACATTCCCCACGGCAGCGCCCGCCCCGGCAGCGGCAACATTCCCCGCTTTGGCGGCAGTCGTGTTCATCGCACGGTTCGCACCGCTTACACCGCCCGCCATGATGATCCAGTTCGCAACGGTCGGTATCGTGAAGTACCCGAATATCCCGATAATCAGGAACACCATGTACACCGTATTACTGCTGTCCGGTATAAAGGTGGGATCGCTCATCGCCTCTATGTCCTTGGTGAGCATCAACACCTGAATCCTTGCCAGCACCGAACTGAACAGGTCGCTCACGGGCAGCCACATATAGACGGAGATATACCGGGTGATCCACTGCGTCAGGGTACTTTGGAATCCATCATAGACGCTTATCGCAAAGGCGATAGGCCCTAAGATGGAGAGGACGATCAGAAAGAACGTCCGTATCGTGTCTATCACCAGCCCGGCGGACTGGAACAGCAGTTCCAAGAGTTCCTGAAACCACCTGCGGATGTTCTGTTTCATCCGGTACTCCGCCCGGTCTATGTACATCCCGCCCATCGTAATCAGGTCGCCCGCCGACCATCCGAGTTCATCCAGTTTCTTGTCGAACTCTTCCTTATCCACGAGGTACGCCGTTTCCGGATTCCGCTTGTTCGCCTCATATTCCAGCTTGTCCTTCTGTTCCCGGTACTTGTTCATGTCGAAGGTCTGCGTTTCCAGCATCCCGTGGCAGCCTTTCACCACGGGAGAGAGAACCGTGTTGATCGTGCCCAGCACGAAGGTCGGGAAGAACATGATGCACAGCCCGACGGCAAAGGGGCGGAGCAGCGGGTACACGTCGATAGGTTCGGCACGGGCAAGGGCTTGCCACACTTTGGCGGCAACATAGAACAGCGCACCCAACCCGGCTATCCCTTTGGCTACGCCCGTCAAATTCGAGCATAGCGGCATCATTTCCTGATACAGCGTGTGCAATATCTGATGCAGGTTTTCAAAGTCTATTGATAATAACATCGTCTTACCTTTTTATATATATGTATAGGAATCCGTTCTCACCAATAGCGTTCGTCCGCCGAGCCGTACAACGCCATCACCCGGTCTGTGTCCTTTTTCTTTTTTGCCCGCAGGTAACTCACCGAGATATTCTTGTTCGTGTAGTACTGCACCAGATTACGGTATTCCAGTAACCGCTTATAGCTCTGGTCGATGATTGCCAGCCGCTCCGCATCCGATAGCGACATTCCGGTGATATTCACCACGTTTTTCAAATCCTGCAATATGTCCGCACTCTCGCTTAGCAACTTTGCGTACCCGAACGAGATAGTACTCAATTCATCCGGCGTATAGTTCGGATCACCCAGCATCTTCTGATAGTTCCGCACATAGATTTCCGAAATATCCGCCACCATCTCGATGCTCTTCTTCACCTTCACGCCGCCCTTTATCACATCGTGTACGTCCTTTAGCGCATCATAGTACCGCTTTCCTTGTTCAAAAACTTTGGCGGTTTCTTTAAAACCGTCCAGTGTATTCTTCGCCGTTGTAGAGGTCTGCGCAATCTGTTTAACGGTATTGATAATCCCTTGCGCCAAGTTCCCCGGATCGCTCACAACCCACTGTGCGTTAGCCGTACCCGCTGCCAGCAGGCACGCCAACCCCATGACTATTGTTTTTATCTGTTTCATGTTCTTACTTGTTTAATTGATGGTTACTCCGTTTATATTCCCCGCCGGGCGACAAGTGTATGCGGTCTTTCTCCTTGTCATAGGTCAGCATCACCGCCAGCCCCGTTTCGATAAAGAGGTAGCCGTCCGTTTCACGCACGAGGTACGTTTCCGTCCGGGTACTTCCCGCATGGCTTTTCTTTATCACCGTTACCCGGTATTGCCCGTTCTCTTCCGAAAGGGTGAAGGGCGGCTTATTGCCCGTGCTTACCCAGTCGCCCCGCATCTTTTCCAGTCGGTCGGCGTTCGTTTCCTTGCAGGAAGACAGTACCGCCACCGATACCACTGCCACCAGCAGTAGTATAATCTGTTTCAATCGTTTCATACTGATTTCGTTTTTTTAATTGATTATTCATTCATACAGCCAATCATCCAGCCGTTTGTACGTTTAGCCGTTTAGTTATTTAGTCATTCAGCCAGCCAAACGTTTAATCGTTTAGCCAACCGTCCGGCTGTTCAGCCGTTCAGCCGATTAGCCAGCCGCCTGATGGCAAGCTCCAAGTCGCCGCCCAATTCTTCCGCAAGGTTGAACACTTCCGTTTTCTCGCTCTCTTCGGTGGTGTACGTCAGGTATTCGGCGGGCGAAACTTCCGTTGCATACACCGCCGACTGCACCCCGTTCAGTCCGATCCAGACCTCTTTGTATTTTCGTCCGGGATGGTTGGCAAGGTTGATGGATAGTATCTGCGCTTTCTCCTTCTCCGTCAGTCCGAGCATCGCCTGTATGCCGTCAAACTTGTTCATGTACTTTTTCTGGTCTAAAAGAATTTTACAGTCCGAGTTATTGATGATACTTTCCTTCACCACAGGGGACGAGATAATATCATCGACTTCCTGCGTGACGACAATCGCCTCGCCGAAATACTTCCTGACCGTTTTGTACATATATTTTAAATAATTTGCCATATTCTCCGTAGTAAGAGCCTTCCACGCTTCTTCCACAATCAGGAGCTTGCGAATCCCTTTCAACCGCCGCATCTTGTTGATGAACGCTTCCATGATGATGATTACCACCACCGGGAAAAGTTCGGCATTATCCTTTATACTGTCAATTTCAAATACTATGAACCGCTTGTGCAGCAGGTCGATATTCTCACGGGAGTTCAGCAGGAAGTCGAACCGTCCGCCCTTGTAATACTGCCGTAGCGTAGTCAGGAAGTTGTCAATATTGAAATCTTCCCGGCTTACCTTGATGTCCCTTTTCTCCAGTTCCGCACGGTAATCATTCAGCATATATTCGTAGAAGGTATCGAAGCACGGCACGATGCTGCGGTCTTGCTGTATCTTCTTGACATATGCCGATACCGCACTGCCCAGCTCGCCGCTTTCCGTTTTCGTGATCTTGTCGTCCTCACTCTTCCAGAGGGTGAGCAACAGCGTTTTTATGCTGTCCTTTTTCTCCACGTTGAACTTGTAATCGTCTGTAAAGAAAGGATTGAAACTGATCGGCTTCTCTTCCGAATACGTGTAATAAATCCCGTCTGCCCCCTTTGTTTTCCGGTGTATCATTTCACACAGACCTTGATACGAGTTACCCGTATCGACCAGTACGATATGGCTGTTCTGTTCGTAATATTGCCTGACTAAGTGATTCATAAAGAACGATTTCCCGCTACCACTCGGCCCAAGTACGAACTTGTTGCGATTGGTAATCACTCCCTTCTTCATCGGCAAGTCCGAAATATCCAGATGCAGCGGTCTGCCCGTCACCCGATCCACCATCTTGATACCGAAGGGCGAGAGCGAACTCTTGTAATTCGTTTCTTCCGTGAAGAAGCACAGGGCTTGCGGGATGAACGTATAGAAACTTTCCTCGAAAGGAAAATCCCCCTCGTTCCCCGGTATGCCCGCCCAGAAAAGTGTCGGCACGTCCGTTGTGTTATGCCGTGGCTTGCACTCCATAAGGGCAAGCTGGCTGCCCACGTCATTCTTGATGTGTTTCAGTTCTTCCCGGTCGTCCGACCATGCCATCACGTTACAGTGGCAGCGTACCGAAACCAGCCCCTTGCTGTGCGCTTCGTTCAGGTATTCCTCTATCCATTCCCGGTTGATCTGGTTCGAGCGGGAGTAGCGGGATAGCGACTGCATATTCCTTGCGGTCTGCTCGAACCGTTTCAGGCTCTCCGCATGGTCGTCAATAAAGATGTACTGGTTATACACGTGGTTACACGTCAGCAGCACGCCCACCGGGGCGGCGAACGACAAACGGCAATCGCTCCGGTCGGTGGATAACCGTTCATAGCGGCTGTCCGTACCCACGTTTCCCGGCAAGTCCTCTACATCCGAAAGGGTGTGCAGGCAAAGGAAGTCGTCACCTATCCGCATCTCTTCGGGATTCAGCGAAATATCCTTTAGAACAGTGGTATCGTTTTGCGAGAGGGCGAAATACTTCTCCACGATACCCGCCGTCGTTTCCGTCCCGACAATCTCGTCCGCCCACAGGCGGCGGAGCGTGATAAACCCGCAGTCATTCATGATCCGCTCGAACTGTCCGACCGCTTCGAGGAACTTCGTTACCGTTTCCTTGTCCTCGATCTCCTTCGGGATAATCTTGCCCTTGCACAGTGTGCTGAACGTGCTTTCCTGACGGCTGCGCATCTTCGTGGTCTTGGTAAGGAACAGGTAGCAGAAGTGATTCAGAAACGGGCGTTCATTAAAGTGCCGTTCAAAACTCCGGCTTAGAAAACTAAGTTCGTCCTTGTCGATCTCCGGCTGGTACTTCTCTTCGATGAAGAAGTCCTGTTTATGCACGATGGAGAAGTCCGGCAATACCTTCACCGCCTTGTGCCATGCCGAATGTATCGCCTCGTACTCATTACTGGTAACGGTGAACAGTTCCGGCAACTCCACCTTGAAGGCTACCGTCACGTCCGCATCTTTTGACACGATGCAACCATTCTCTACTGCCAATAGCGGAAACTTGCTTTCCAGCGTTGCCGCTTTCATTACATTTCTCATTCTTTCTTGTTTTTGGTAAATAATCGGGGAATTTTCAGGCGGTTCAATACATACCTCGGATGCCGTTTCCGGGCGGTGGCTTTCATCAGCCCGTGCGTGCCGTATTTGGCATTGAGCCGGAACGTCAGCCATACCAGCAGCGTAGCCGCAGTCACGCCGAAGCCGATGCACACCCACTGGTTCACGCCCGCCATGTACAGGATAACGAACACCACGAACACGGCAAGCAACCCGGCGGCGAACACGAAAAGATACTGGCTTTCCAAGCCCTTGAACTCCACGTTCCTGCCAATCCCCTTGTTAATTTCAAAGTTCATAACCCGCTTGTTTACAGGAAGAAAGAGCGCAGGATAGTAGCAGCGACAATCAGGAAGATACAAGCTCCGAACCAACTTGCGGCGACTTTGCTCACGTCCGGATCGCCGCTACTGAATTTTCCATAAACTTTTACCCCGCCAATCAACCCGACCACCGCACCGATGGCGTAAATCAATTTCGTTCCCGGATCGAAATACGAAGTCACCATTTGCGTGGCTTCCGTGATACCCGCTTGTCCGTTACCTTGTGCCATCGCACCAGCGGCAGCCATTACGCAGGCTGCCATCAAAAAGAATCTCTTTTTTGTCATTGTCTTTTAAGATTAAATTAAACATTACTATTATTCATCAGTCGGGCGACACGCTGCCGTGCCCCTTCAAATTCATCCAGCATCTCGTCCCACACGTCCGAACCCATCACGGCGGGCAGCACTTCACGGGCTTGCTGTTTCTCCTGCTCGTCCGCATCGTCCGTAGTGATAACTTTGTGTACCATCTGCAAGTCCTCGAAGGTGTACCCGGTGGCAAAGTCTGGGTTGCTGTCGGGATAGTACGCCCCCAGTTCCTCTTCCTCTTCCAACTCTTCCGGCGTAGGTACATACCCTTCTTCTTCCGGCTCGTCCTCTTCCGTTTCTACCTCGATGTCCGAGTAGTCCGCATCCTCGTCCGCAGCGGATTCTTCCGCCTGTTCCGTGCCGTTACCCGTAGCCGTTTCCGGGGTACTTTCCGGCGTTCCGGGTGCGAAATTATCCGTTTTATCCGCTTGATTTTCAGCGTGTCCCCGCTTGTCTTCCGGCTCGTAGGTTTGTCTTTCCCGGTAGGTACTTTTCCCGATAACCGTGTACGGTTCGCCCGGCTTTTCCGCTTCTTCGTCCGGTTCGTCCGTCCTTTCTCCGGCATCCGTTTTTCCCAGTAGTCCGGCTATGTCGGTGCGGTAATATTTCCACAGCACGTAGAGGTAGTACAGCAGCAGGACGGAGAATATCAGTTTCAGTATCATGTTCCTTTCTCCTTTCCGCTTTAGAAGAGTTTTTCCATCTTTCCGGCGTATGCCGCTTCGATTTCTTCCCGGTACTGCTCGAAGTGTTGCGCCAGCACGTTGTCTATGTAGGCGGATAGCGACACCTTGCCGCCTGTCAGCATCATGGAGATTTTGGCGATCCGTTCGTGGTATTCACGCCGCACATACACGGGCTTTCCGTAACGGGCAGGAATATCCATTCCTTTGAGGAAAGTCGTGTCATAGTCCGCCGCTTGCTTCGCTTTGCGCCGCTTTCCGTCCGGCACTTTCCCGTCAGCTACCTTCCCGGCAACCCTGTTTTCCATTGGCACGGCAGTTTCCCTTTTCTCTGTTTCCTGTTCCGGTTCTTCCGCCTCTTGTCCTGTTTCTTCTGTTTCCGGTGCATCACCGTTACCTTGCGGCTTTTCCGTTTCGCCCGCCATCATCCGCATAAGCAGTTCTTCGTCGATGGGCTTATCTGTTTGCTGTTTCTTCATAGCCTGATAGTTTGAGGATGGATATTATTTCATGTGCCAGTTCGGGGATTCCGCTGCCTGCGATCATCCGCTTGTCGGGAGCGAACAGCGTGGAGCGGAACACCGTCCGGTTTTCCGCATCCAGTTCCTTGCGGAAGCGTTTCGTGTCCGGTATCTGTGTAGTGAGCATCGGCAGCCCCATTCCGGCGATTACTTTTTCATACCGTCCGTACAGTTCACTCTTTTCCCGTTTATCCACCAGATTCCAGAAGAGGTAAAGCCCTTTCAGTCGGCTTGTTTCCTTACCTAACATCATCCGTTGCAACACGTCCAAGAAAGCGAGCGTGCTTTCCAGTACCGTTTGGTCGGCACTCACCGGAGCGAAGATGTAATCCATTTGCGCAATGGTGCGCAATATGCCCGACGAGTTCACCGTGCCGGGCAGGTCGAAGAACAGCAGGTCATAGTTTCCATTGCCCGTCAGTTCCGCCGCCATGTCCGGCGCACGTTCCACCCGGCACTTCTGCACCGGATAGGCGGCACGTCCCGGTTCACGCATCTGCTCGTATGCCATCCGTTTCAGGTACTCGTTTTCCAGTACCGCCCGGCTGTCCCGTTCCCGCATTTCGTAAAGGCTGTGTTGCGGAAAGTCGCAGTCGATCACCGCCAGCGGACACCCGCAGTTGTAGTGCAGGTAACTCGCCACCAGCACCGTGATAGCCGTTTTACCGCTACCGCCCTTTTGTGTGGCGAAAGCCATGTTCAAAGTCTGTTTATCCATATCGTCAATCAATTAGTTATTCATTCGGTTGCCTAAGCAATCGGTTATCTGTTCATTCATTCAATCAGTCAATCGGTCATTCAGTCATTCAATCGGTCAGCCGTGCAGCCAGCCATTTGTTCATCCGGTCAGTTCATCATCCGTTTGTCCGTTCATTCATCCGACCGTTTATCCGGCTGTTTAGCCGTTTAACCGTTTAGCTGTTTAGCCATCCATCCGGCTAACCGTTTAGCCGTTCATCCGGCAAAATCATCATCCGTCCGGCTGTACATTCAGTCAATCATCCACTCGTTTGGGCATCCGTTTGCCCGTCCGGTTGAACAGCCGTTTTACCGCTTCCACGGCGCAAAGAAATATCAAAATACTGGTAGATTATTCACCTGATTATCAGCGTGTCGCACCTTGTCTTTCCACCCGTAGGTTTGTCGCATACAGGCATAATGACCGGACGGGAAAAGGGCTGTTACTTTGCAGCCATGAACCAAAATTCCGTGAGAATGAACAAGAATAGTAACCGTCCGAAGGACTGCCCCGGCAGTCACCAACAGACAAGGGCATCCCCAATCTGTCCGGTAGGACGGATTTTAATTTCAACCGAAATTAGCAAGTTGTGTGCTGCGGCACTCGCTTCGCTTTCCGTGCCACACCACCACCTTGCCCCGCTGGTGCAAAATCCGCCGGAGTTGGATTTTCCTTTGCGGGGGAGAGCCGTAAGCATACGGCAGTTTTCAACCCATGTTTCACTTAAAATTTTACAGGACTATGGATAGTCAGAAGAAGTATTCCAACAACCACGGGCGCAAGCCCAAGACCGACAAGATGCGCCACCGCTACGTGTTCCGTCTAAGTGACGGGGACAACGCCCGTTTCCTTGCCCTTTTCGATGAATCCGGCAAGGCAACCCGTGCCGAATTTATCGTTTCCGCACTCTTCGGCAGGGAGATAAAGGTCGTCAAACTGGATAAGGGCACGCAGGATTTCTACATGCGCCTGACCTCTTTTCATTCCCAGTTCCGCAGCATCGGCGTGAACTACAACCAATGCGTGCGTGCGCTCAAATCCAATTTCTCGGAGAAGAAGGCACTCGCTTTCCTCTATAAACTGGAACAGCATACCCTCGAACTGGTGGAACTTAGCAAACAAATTTCCGCACTGGCGGAAGAGTTTCAAACCAGATACCCCGTCCGATGATAGCCAAGATTTCACACGGCGGCAGCCTGTACGGGGTGCTTGCCTATAACCAGATCAAGGTGGACGAACTTCATGCGGACGTGCTTTTCGGCAATCGGATTATCGAACCGCCGGGCGACAATCCTTATACGATAGAGCATATTTCCCGTTCGTTCGGGGACTACCTGACCGCCAACCGCAAGACCGAGAAACCCATCCTGCACATCTCGCTCAACCCCGATCCGAAAGATTGCGTGACCGAAGAACAGTTCATAAAATTGGCGGAGCAGTATATGCAGCGCATGGGCTTCGGTGACCAGCCCTATATCGTTTACCGCCACAACGACATCGGACGGGAACACCTGCATATCGTTTCCGTCCGTGTGGACGAAACCGGGCGGGCGATTTCCGACAGTTACGAACACGAGCGTTCGATGAAGGTCTGCCGGGAACTGGAACAGCAGTTCAACCTTACTCCGGCTACCAAAAAGGAGTGGAAGGAAGGGCTGCCCTTGTCGCCCGTCGATTACGACAATGGAAACCTCAAAGGGCAGTTGGCGGGAGTGATCCGACCGATAGCCCGTGAGTGGCGTTTCCAGACATTGGGCGAATATCGTGCGGTACTTTCGCTTTACGGCATAACGGTGGATGAAGTCAAAGGGGAATATGGCGGACGGGAGTATCACGGCTTGTCCTATTCGGCGACGGACAAGGACGGCAACAAGGTCGGCAAACCGTTCAAGTCTTCCGTGTTCGGTAAGGAAGCGGGCATTGCCGCACTGGAAAAGCGTATGCTCTCTTCCGCCGCATGGGTGAAGAGCCACAAGGACATTGCCACCGATACCGCCGCCCGCATAGCGTCCGCCATGCAGACCGCAGGGCGTGACCGGGTACTTTTCGAGCGTGAACTCATGCGGCAGGGTATAGGCGTGGTATTCCGCACCAACGAAGCAGGGCGCATCTATGGGGCGACCTTCATCGACCATGCCGACAAGACCGTTTTCAACGGTTCCCGTCTGGGTAAGGAGTTTTCAGCTAACGTGTTCAACGACCTTTTCGCCGGGCAGGATGGTATTCACCCGCAGCAGCAATCCGCCGGAGTGGAACGTCCCGCACAGCAACAGGAGCATACGGGCGCATCCGAATGGAACGGGCATGATACCGACTACCAACCCGACCACAAGGACAACACCACCCAAAATGTGGCAAACGCTTTCAGCCTGTTCGCACCCGTACAGGGCGGCGCATCCGGCGACCAGCCCGCACCGCAGCAGCGGAAAAAGAAGAAGAAACGGAAGTTCGGCAGACAACAATAACCGCCAACGCTTCCATCCGCATGGCATCCCGACCTCATTTTCGCAGCGTAAAACGGAACGCAGTATTTTTCGGATAAGGACAAAAAGCTGTTTGAGCGTAGCGAGTTCTTTTTGTCCCCGAAAAATACGAAGTGGAGTAGCGTAGAAAATGCAGTCTTGATTTTTTCTTTTTGGTATCTTTTTCTTTTGTATCAAGACAAAAGAAAAAGTACATAAATAAAACGAAGTTTTACTTTTAATTTTCAACGATTTATGCAAAACGAAGACGATTTGCGTGGACTTGCCAAAGTAATGGAGTTCATGCGTGCTATCAGCATTTTATTTGTAGTAATCAATATTTATTGGTTCTGTTTCCAATCTATTCAGGAGTGGGGCATCAATATCGGAGTGGTCGATAGAATCCTGCTCGGTTTCCAGCGCACCGCCGGGCTGTTTTCCAGTATCTTTTGGACGAAGCTCTTTGCCGTGCTGTTCCTCGCCCTTTCCTGTTTGGGGACAAAGGGCGTGAAGGAGCAGAAAATCACTTGGCGCAAAATAATCCTTTGCGGCGTGACGGGCTTGTTGCTGTTCTTTTTCAACTGGTGGCTCTTGGCACTCCCTTTGCCCTTGTCGGCAAACACGGTGTTCTACATCGCCACCCTCACAGCCGGATATATCTTTCTACTCATGGCAGGGTTATGGATGTCCCGCCTGCTCAAAACCAACCTGCTTGAAGACGTGTTCAATCTGGAGAACGAATCCTTCATGCAGGAAACCGAACTCAAAGAGAACGAGTATTCCGTCAATCTCCGCACCCGTTTCTGGTTCAGGGGAAAGACGTATGACGGATGGATTAACCTTGTAAACGTTTTTCGTGCGACAATGGTATTAGGAACTCCGGGCAGCGGAAAGTCCTATGCGATTATCAATCAGTACATTAAACAGGTTATCGAAAAAGGATTTTCCGTCTTTTTGTATGATTTCAAATATCCCGACCTTTCCGAGATTGCTTACAACCATCTGATTAACAATCTGGACGGTTACAAGGTCAAACCGAAATTCTATGTGATAAATTTCGATGATCCGGCGGGTAGCCACCGTTGCAATCCCATTCACCCGGACTTTATGACAGACATATCCGATGCGTACGAAAGTGCGTACACCATTATGTTAAATTTGAATCGAACTTGGATCAGCAAGCAAGGCGACTTCTTTGTTGAATCACCTATTATCCTGTTAGCCAGCATTATATGGTATTTGAAAATCTACAAGAACGGCAAGTATTGCACCTTCCCCCATGCGATAGAATTTCTGAACCGGAAGTACGCCGATATTTTCCCTATCCTGACCTCGTACCCGGAGTTGGAGAACTATCTTTCCCCGTTCATGGACGCTTGGGAAAGCTCGGCGGTGGAGCAGTTGCAGGGGCAGATAGCCAGTGCCAAAATCCCGCTTTCCCGCATGATTTCCCCGGCTCTCTATTGGGTGATGACAGCCGATGATTTTACACTCGACATCAACAATCCCGAAGAGCCGAAAGTGCTTGTAGTAGGTAACAATCCCGACAGGCAGGGCATATACGGCGCAGCGTTGGGACTGTATAACTCCCGTATTGTCAAGCTGATAAACAAGAAGAAAAAGCTCAAATCCGCCGTTATCATTGACGAGTTACCCACCATCTACATGCGTGGACTGGATAACCTGATTGCCACCGCCCGAAGCAACAAGGTAGCCGTCATGTTGGGCTTTCAGGACTTTTCGCAGTTGAAGCGTGATTACGGTGACAAAGAAAGTGCCGTTATCTGCAATACCGTCGGCAATGTCTTTGCAGGTCAGGTCGTTGCCGAAACCGCCAAAACGTTAAGTGAACGCTTCGGCAAGGTCTTGCAGAAACGGCAGAACATGACCATCAACCGCAACGAGACTTCCGTTTCCATCAATACCCAGATGGATAGCCTTATCCCGGCTTCCAAAATCAGCAACTTAACGCAGGGTATGTTTGTCGGAGCGGTCGCCGATAACTTCGACGAGCGCATCGAGCAGAAGATTTTCCACGCCGAGATTGTCGTGGATAACGAGCAGGTCAAGCGGGAAACCGCCCGTTATGTGAAGATACCGCAGATTATCGACTTCACCGACAAAGATGGTAACGACACCATGCAGCAGCAGATTGATGCGAACTACTACCGCATCAAGAACGAGGTCAAGCAGATTGTCGCTGACGAAATCGAACGCATCAAGGCTGATCCCGAACTCTCGCACCTGATTAAGAACGTGTGATAAAATGAAAAACGGATATTCCGGCCAGACAGATTGCTGGCGGAATATCCGTTTCTATAATCTTGCAAATTTATATTTATCAACTATTTCTCACCGCACAATGGCAACAACGCATTAGCCTGCAAACATCCCAATTCACTACTTCTATGCCAGTCCTCACAAGCCCCGTTCTTATCGCCCGACTGGTTACGTGCCAGCCCACGACCATAGTACAACTTTCCGTCACTCGGAAAAGCCTTTATTCCTTCGCCGTATGCTTCCGCAGCTTCCTTAAACCGTTTCAGGTCATACAGCGCACGCCCCAGATTGTTATACAAATCCGCATCGGGAGAACAGTTCTTTATCGCCAACCGATAAATAGCGATTTCTCCCTCGTAATCTCCCATTTTATATTTTAGTACACCAAGATTGATATAGCTACCAATATGATCTGGTTTGATTTTAAGTGTTTTGTTATAATCTGCAAGTGCACCTTTCATATCCCCTATCTCTGCTTTTAAATTGCCCCGATTGTAATATGCAATAGCCAAATAGGGATCAACTTCTACCGCCTTGTTATAATCTATTAATGCTTTATCATTGTTACCCAGAGCAGTATGAGATTTTCCTCTGTTTGAATACACAGTAGCATAATTAGGATTAATATCAACAGCTTTGTCGTAATCCATTATTGCGCCAACGTTGTTGCCCAATGCCGATTTTACAGTTCCTCTACCTGAATACGCAATGGCATAATTGGGATTAATTTCAATAGCCTTATCATAATCTATAACCGATTCTATATAATTACCTAAATCAGCTTTAAGCGTTGCTCTATTTATATACGCAATAGCTAAATGAGAGTTAATCTTTATTGCTATATTGCAATCTATTAATGCTTCAGCATTATTTCCTAAATCAGCTTTAGCCTTTCCTCTATTGGAATAAGCAAGAGCAAAATCAGGCTTAATTTCAATCGCCTTATTATAATCTGTAATCGCTCCAGTATGATCTCCTAATGCCGCTTTTACAGTTCCTCGATTAGAATACGCAAAGGCATAATCCGGATTAATCTCAATTGCTTTGTTGTAATCTGTAATCGCATCCTCATTTTTTCCCAAATCTGCATTTTGATTTCCCCGTTTATAATAGGCAACAGCGTAATTTGAATCAATCTCAATAACTTTGTTATATTCCGCAATTGCCCCCAATTTATCGCCATTCTCGGACTTTACACGTCCGCTTTCCATATAATTATGTACTAATGAATCCACCGAATAGGGCATAACAGTATCATTTTGCAAAGAATCTGTTCCTTGTTTTACCTGCTTATTTCCATTCGCTTGTCCGTAACTTGGCAGACATACAGACAGTAATATGTAAACTATCCACTTATCCATACGATTATTTGTTACTCAACTGCCAAACTTGTTTATTTTCTCGAAGTAATTTCTGTGCCCCCTCATGTTCTTGCCGTGCAGCAAGCCGAAGCCACCGGAAAGCCTCTTCATCGTTTTGCTCGACACCTTTACCGTCTTTATAACAACACCCCATCAAATATTGAGCATCATCATTTCCTTGTTCAGCCGCTTTACGAAGCCATTTAACGGCTTCTGTATAATCAACATCAAGACCACACAAACCCTTATAATAACATACCCCCAGATTTCTTTGCCCCATATCATATCCACCCTCTGCTGCAAGGCGATACCACTTGATAGCCAAAGAATCGTTCTGTTCAACACCATCGCCGAGTGCATAACATCTTCCTATATGATTTTGTGCCCATAAATCCCCATGTTCGGCATCGTACAGATACGACTCAAACTGTGTGGCAAATTCAGGTTTCTTAGGCTTTGCCGCTTCTTCAAGTTCTCGCTTATGCAACCGTAGCTGACGATAAGCCTCTGCATCATAGTACAACCCTGTATTGTTTCCTCTGGTCATGTACCCGTTTTCTTTGTTTCCTCGCGCTGCATCCCAATGCATTTTAGCCAAAGGAAGTATAGGCAGACAAACGAGAATAATGAAATAAACAGACTGCAAATGTTTATAGGTACAAATAGCAAGCAAAACAATATGCAGCATTACAACGCCCGCAAGCATGAAGATATAGAATAAATCTCCCAATCCACCACCGAAATCAACTCTCAAATTCTCTACACCTTCACAAACGACTACCATAAAAAAGAACTCATAAGCCCACATCAGTAAATTCAAAACTATCCACAACCGTTGTTTCCAACCAAGTTTCAGATTATTATTAGCTGTATTCGTAAATAAATTAAGTATGATAACCAGAAGGCAAATGAAACAGACTGGCAACAATAAGGCTACTAATCCCATGATAAAAAGAATTTAATGATTGAAAATAGTATTAGTTTCACATATCAAATTTTACTGCATCTTATCTATCATTCAATTCTAAAAGATACAGGCAACTTTACTTTGCATCGTACCGTTCTTTCAGCCGTATCAAACTCCAATTTTGTTCTGGCAGGTTTCCAACGCTTCGGCAAGTTCTTTATACACTCAATAGCAGCTTCATCTATTTCATCGTTTACACTATTCTGGATTCTAAAGTCCGACATTGTACCGTCTTTCTCCACAACGAAAGAAACCATGACTCGACCTTGTACCCCCATCTGTCGGGCTGTTGGTGGATAACGTTTTTGCGCTTCTTTTTTCAGAAATTGTTCAATAGCTTCCTCACCGCCCGGATATTGAGGATATTCCTGACTATATACAGGAAACTCATAAATAGCGTTTTCGTCATAGGGCGAAATAAAGGGAAATCCCTCGCCTATGACCTTGAACATGATGGAATCATTGTTGCGCCACTTTGTCCAACCGTAAAATGGGAATGTCAACTTGTCCAAATTGATTAAGATATAATCCAATCTTATCCAATCATCCTTTATCTCTCCGGCTATGCAGATATATCCATTCTCATAATCACAGCTATAAGTTATATTACCATCCGGCTTGTCGTACAACATGAAAGGATACAAACTAATAAGTTCATTTCCAACCAAGCTATCCGCACAAAATACCGAATCATTGGAGTTTACCACTTTTCCATCGGAAGAAGCCCCTCGTTTGGTATTGGAACAAGTTGCCATAGCTATACATATTAATAGGGTTATTACTGTTTTCATTCCTCAATATTTCAAGTTGAACAATTCCGTTTCCATTCTCCGCCAAAGATACCCCGCCGTCCTTCAATTCCCTTTTCGTTTCCCGTCCGTTCTTTTTCGATAATCGTCCGCAAAAGGATATTTAACGGCTTCATTTGTCCTTTTGCCCAAATATAAAACAAAATCCCGATAAAACACAGTAATTACTGCATTTTATTTCCCTGATGCCTGATAAAAGACTTCCCCCTTTGCTTTATACCGCTTTGCACCCCGAACTTTCCCCATGCTCCCGCCATCCGCCACGACAAACCTGCGAACCGGACGACAAGTAGCGACACCCCACCGTAAACTTGTTAATTATCAATACATTCCCCTATATATTTACGTCCGGTTTCCACCGAAACCGTTAGTATTCACCATTAAAAATTTAAGTTTATGGACGAAAGACCGGACAACAGCCAGCAACTGATGGATATTCTTCTTGTCATGGATCAGGAGAAAAAGACCATCCAAGCCGTCAGCGGAGTAAAAGACGGAGAGTTACAAACCAAGAACCCGTTAGAGGACAACAACGACCTGCTACGGGTAGATCGCCACGGAGATATGTTCTCCAACTTCTTTTCCAATCTCTGGAACCAGTTGAAAGATCCCACCCGTTTCCATTTCTTCCGTGTGCCGGAAGAGGATGTGCAACGGGTAGCGGCAGATTTCCAGCAGACCGTGCAGAATCCCACGCCCGAAGGACAGGCACGTATGGCACAGTACGAGGTACAACATCCCGCACAGGCACAACAGCAGGGCGAGCAACAGGCGCAGCCTGCCGCCGGGCAGCAACAACAGCAGCCGACAGATGCACCACAGCAAGGGCAGGCGCAGCAACAGCCGCAGTACAAGTACGATGTGGAAAAGATAGATTGGAACTCGCTCGCCAATCTCGGCATCAAACGTGAACAGATCGAGCAGAACGGTATGCTCGACCAGATGCTACGAGGCTTCCAGACCGACAAGACCGTCCGGGTATATTTCAATCTCGATTCGATCTCCCATGCCAACGACAGCCAGCTTTCCTTGCGTGAATCCCCCGACGGTAAGTTAGTCGTTTGCAGCCACGGCATCCTCGATCCGGCGAAATTGCAGCAACAATTCTTCGGGCATACCTTCACGAAGGAAGATAGCGACGCTATCAAGACCGCCGGAAACATGGGGCACATTGTCGAACTCACCAACCGGGCGGGCGAGAAAGTACCATCTCTCGTCAGCCGTAACCAGAAAACGAACGAACTGGCATCCTTTCCGGCTGACAAGGTGCGCATCCCGGCGGAGAAGAACGGGCATACCTTCACCCCCGACGAGGTGGCACGGCTGAAAAAGGGCGAAGCCGTAGTATGCAAGTTCCAGACCAAAGCCAAAGAAGGGCAGAAGCCCAAAACCTACGAAGCCCCCGTCCAGTTCAACGCCGCCAAGATGCAACTCGAATTGCTGTTCAATGACCGGGCTAAACTGGCGATGGACGCACACAAGGAGTTGCAGAAACAGACCGCCAATCAGGAAGTCCCCAAGACCTTCCGCAAGCAGGAACTCACCGAAAAGTCGCAAACGGAACTTGCGGGCGGCGGCACGGTCAAAGTTTCCGGCTTGAAAGACAAGAACGGCAAACCCTATCAAGGCTATATCACATGGCAGCCCGGACAGAAATACCCCGCCTTCATGTTCCCCAAGGATTACAAGACCGCACTCGAAGAGGGACGTGTCAAACCCGCCGTCGAGAACGAGGTACAGGTAGCCGTCAATTCCGAGGGCAAGACCAACGAAGCCACCAAGAGCCTGAAAGAAGCCTTGCAGTCCGCACAAACCCGTCCCACCGGAGAGCAGAAGGAGCAGCAAGACCGCAAGCAGGAACAGAAAGAGGACAAGAAAGAAGATAAGAAAGAAGATAAGAAACAGAAGCAGGAACAGGACAAGCCCAAACCCCGGCAGCGCAAAGCTCCCCGCCTCTGATACCCGTCTTATCCGGTAAGATTATCACAAGTAACTATCCGAGGTGTCCCGTCCCCAAGTGACGGGACACTTTTTGTCAAACCATTAAAAACAAAAGAAATATGATTACAGCAATTATCGCAGAGAAACCTTCCGTTGCGAAGGACATAGCAAACGTGTTGAATGTTCGCCAGCGTCACGATGGCTACCTCTCAGGCAACGACTACCTCGTTACCTGGGCGTTCGGCCATCTCGTCCAGCTTGCCATGCCCGATGCTTACGGGTTCTCCGGCTTCCGCCGTGAAAACCTTCCCATCATCCCGCAGGAGTTCAAGTTCATACCCCGCCAGATACGGGAGGGCAAAGAGTATAAATCCGATCCCGGCGTACTCAAACAACTAAAGGTCATTGACGAAGTTTTCGCCCAGTCCGACCGGATCATCGTGGCAACCGATGCGGGTCGTGAAGGCGAAGGAATCTTCCGCTATATTTACAACTACCTCGGTTGCCGCAAACCTTTCGTCCGCTTGTGGATTTCCTCGCTGACCGACCGTGCCATCCGTGACGGGCTGGATAAGCTCAAACCCGGCAGCGATTACGATAACCTCTACCGTGCCGCCGAAGCCCGTGCCATCGCCGACTATCTGGTCGGCATCAACAGCACGCAGGCACTTTCCATCGCCGCCGGACAAGGAATTTTCTCGCTCGGACGGGTGCAGACACCCACCTTGATGATGATCTGCTCCCGCTATCTGGAGAACAGGAATTTCACCCCGCAGACCTATTACCAGCTAAAGGTCACGGCGGAAAAGGACGGCACGCCTTTCTCCGCCATCTCCGAACACAAGTACGAAACCCTTCCGGCAGCAACCACCGCCCTTAGTGCCGTTACCGCCACGGGCACGGTCACCGTTGCCGATGTGCAGCGCAAGGAAGTGAACCAAGAACCGCCGCTGCTCTACGACCTTACTTCGTTGCAGAAGGAAGCCAACAGCAAGCTCGGCTTTTCAGCCGACAAAACCCTTTCCATAGCACAGTCGCTTTACGAGAAAAAGGTACTTAGCTACCCCCGTACCGGCTCCCGTTTTATCTCCGACGATGTTTTCGACGAAATCCCGTCCCGCATCGCCCTTTTGGAGCAATACCCCGCTTTCTCTGCCTATGTCGCCACCCTGAAAGGGACGGCACTCAACCGCCGCAGCGTGGACGCCGGGAAAGTCACCGATCACCATGCCTTGATTATCACCGAATGTCTACCCGGCGAACTCCCGGAGGACGAGCGCAAGGTGTACGATATGGTTGCCGCCCGCCTGCTCGAATCCTTCTCCGCCCGTTGCGTAAAGGACGTTACAACGGTTCGTTTCACCGCAGCGGGTAGCGACTTTACCACCAAAGGGACAATAATCAAGTCTGCCGGATGGCGTGCCGTCCGTGGCGAGAAGGACGAGGAAGAAGAATCCGCCACCCTTCCGCCCTTGCAGCCCGGCGAAACCTTCCCCCTGCAATCGGCGGAGAACGTGGAGAAACAGACCAAGCCCCGTCCCCTGCACACCGAGAGCAGCCTGCTTTCAGCAATGGAGAGTTGCGGCAGGGAGTTGCAGGAAACCGAACTGCGGGACAGCCTGAAAGACATCGGTATCGGCACGCCCGCCACCCGTGCGTCCATTATCGAAACCCTGTTTTCCCGTGACTACGTGCGCCGTGACAAGAAGAACCTTGTCCCGACCGAGAAAGGTCTGGCGGTGTACCATACCGTAAAGGGCAAACGCATTGCCGATGTCGAAATGACAGGACAATGGGAAACCGCCCTTGCCCGCATCGAGACGGGCGAGATGGACGCAGCCACGTTCCGCAAGGGAATCGAAGTCTATACCGCCCAGATCACCGAAGAGCTTTTGCAGGTGCAGGTATCGGTTACGGACGGTGAACGCATCCCTTGCCCCAAATGCCAGTCCGGGCGCATCCTCTTCTATCCGAAAGTCGCCAAGTGCAGCAACGTCGATTGTGGTGTTACCATCTTCCGCAACAAGGGCGGGAAGGAGCTTACCGACAAACAGATTACCGACCTTGTAACCAAGGGCAAAACGTCCCTTATCAAAGGCTTTCAGAACAAGGACGGCAAAACCTTCGATGCGCACGTCACCTTCGACAAGGACTTCCGCACCGTGTACGAGTTCCCGCCCCGCACGGACAAGGCAAAAGGAAAGGGCGGCAGACGATGAACGGCTGGTTATCCGTGGAAGAAGCCGCCCGTATCTGTGGAACGGACGCGTATCACCCTCTGGATGAACGGCAACCACATCGCTTTTGCCCGTTTCGATACCGTTCTGATGATTGACAGCGCATCCCTTTTCGCCCTCTTCGAGCGTAACCGGGTAGATACCATCTATGACGATATGCAGCCGGAGAAGGGACGGGGCAGACCGGGCAAGCACCGCAGGCTGTTAGATACCCCGCTGGATGATTTCGGCTTGTCGCAGCGCATCGTCAGGGCTTGCCGTGAACTAAGCCTGTTCACGGTCGAACACCTGCTTATCCACCTTCGCCGCTATCGTTTCTCCCGTCTGTACTGTGTCCGTAACTTCGGCAGTCAGTCCGGCACTGAAATTCTCCGTTGGCTGCACCGCAACGAACTCATAGACGACGGCGGATCACGGGATTTCCGGGTATTATACCCTTAATCCCATATAACACCTTTGCCAGTCGGTCACTCCGAAAGGACGGTTTTCCCCTTTCCCGTGACCGGATGGCAGACGTTCAGGGCAGCAATACCCGAACGCCTTTAATCTCAAATTAAAAAGAATAAAATGGAAATTCAAAACAATATCTTTAGCTATGCAACCTTGCTTAAACAAGTCAAGGCACGTGTAGCACTCGCCCAGAAAAAGGCTATCTACGCAGCCAATGAAGAAATGCTTACCATGTATTGGGACATTGGCAAACTGCTATCCGAAAGTCAAAAGCAAATCGGTTGGGGCAACAATGCCCTTGAACAGTTATCCAACGACTTGAAGAATGATTATCCGAAGGTAAAAGGCTTTTCACCACGTAATTGCAGGTGCATGATTCAGTTCTATAAAGAATATAATCAAGAACTTACAATTTGGCAACAACCTGTTGCCAAATTAGAAGTGTCAAATTTAATCCTTCCAGTTAAACAACTAAGCTGGTCACACAATGTTATTCTGATGCAAAAGGTAAAAGACCTCAAAGCCCGGTATTGGTATATGATACAGTGCCTTAAAAACGGTTGGGGGCGTAACTTTCTGGTCGAAGCCATCAATCAGGACTACTACAATATTCACGGCGCACTGGCAAACAATTTCGATGCCACCCTTCCCGAAATACAAGCCAAGCAGGTGAAAGAAACCTTGAAAGATCCCTATATTTTCGATATGCTGACTTTTACCGACGAGTACGACGAACGGGACGTGGAATTAGGTTTGATTAAACATATAGAGAAGTTCCTTCTCCAAATGGGGGCAGGTTTCGCTTTCATGGGCAGGCAGTACCGCATCGAAGTTTCGGGAAAGGATTTTTATATCGACATCCTCATGTACAATGCCTTTATGCACCGATATTTAGTTGTAGAGTTGAAGCGGGGGGAGTTCCAGCCCGAATATATCGGCAAGCTGAATTTTTATTGTTCGGCAGTGGACGATATTCTTTGCCGGGAAGGGGATAACCAGACAATAGGCTTGCTGCTTTGTCAGAACAAAGACCGCATTATGGCTGAATACGCTTTGCGTGACGTACACAAGCCTATCGGTATTTCAGACTACGAATTAGGCAGGGCATTACCCAAAGATATTAAGTCCGGATTACCTTCCATTGAAGAATTGGAGAATAAACTTAGCCGGGAGTTACAGGATAGTGAAGATACGATTTGAATTTAGGCAACAGCGATGCCTAAATTCAACAAGAAAAGGTGCGACACTGTCGCACCTTTCTTTGTTATCTCACATTTATGCGACACTGTCGCACAAATTACACCCTTCCGTACACAGTCCTTACCTTCTCGCCGTCCAGCACCTTGCAAGACCGTACCACCCACATCGCACCGTCCCCCGTAATATGCCGCAAAGCCTTTTCGTCACCCCCTGCAACCTTCGGCAGCGTAACTACCACAATCTCATCCGCCAGCCCGCTATTGAGCAGCACAGCCGCAATTCCTTCGCCATAGGCGACCATCACCCCATCACCCGCAGCTTTCATCCGTGAGAGTTCCGCCACGGCATCCCCCGTGATAAACTGCACCTCTTCTTTTTCCGTCAGGTTACAATCGGCTTGCGCCACTACAAAAGTTTCTTTCTCCGTGAGCGGCCAGCCGAGGTGATTCATAAATACATCCAGATAAGTTTCTTCATCCAAGAGCAGGCAATCGGCTTTCAGAATAGCATCGTCCACCTGCTTGTCGGCACGGGCAGGGCATCCGTCAATGGTTTGGTACACATACAAAGTAATCTGTTTCATAACGTTGTTTTTATCGGTTATGCCCGCCAGCCGCCATAAAAATAGCGTGAACTCACACTATTCCGAAGTAGAGGCACTGGTATGCCTGACAAATCGAATAGGCAAGCTCACGCCGTATATACATACAGCATGTGCATTGCGCCATTCGTCTGATTTGTCAAAAAATTACCAGTTTCCTACTTCAAGACGTTTAGCGAACGTACAATCTATATAATCAAAACCCGCTTGCGTTCAAGCCGGGCAATGAACTTTCATATTTTCTGTTGCAAATATAGTGCAAACCTGCCGAACTACAAAAGAATAGCCCCGCCTTATCTAACGACAAAGCAGGGCAACCGTTCACTTTTCATTTACGCTTTCTCTCCGCCACTGCATCGAATCGGTTGCGGATAAACTCATGCACATCTTTCGCCCGGTAGAATACCTTCCCGCTGATCGTGAAGTAGGGCAGCAGCCCCATAGCCCGGTAGCGTTGCAACGTCCGTATGCCGACTTTCAGCAGCAGGCACAAGTCCTGATTATCCAGCACCTCTTCACCGTCCAGTTGGCTGTTCTTTTTCAGCACCCTTTCCAGCAGCTTTTCGGTCGTGTCGAACCGCTGCATGATCCGCTGCATCCAGCCTTCAAACTCTTCCCTGTCCGTGTACATAGTAATCTCCTTCCTTTTCGACGATTTCCTTCTCACGCATATAACGGATATATCCCTTTGCCGTCCGTTCTTTCACTTCCAACATCTCCTGTATCAGTTCGCACAGTTCGATATAACCGTACTTCTCCTGCCGGGTGAACGCTTCCCGTGCCATTTCCGCCAGTTCCTTCTCCTTGCGCTTCTCCTTCTCCGCACGGGGCTTTTCGCCCACGTACACGGGCATCCCCATCTGTTTGTCCCAGCGGAACTGCATGATCGGAATATCCAGCGGGCTGCCGTCACGTACTTTCAACGCCTTCACGACCGAGATTTCCGGGTTCTCGTCCTTCTCTATCGAGAGGATAGCCGCCGACTTGCGCTGCAACTCGCTACCCAAGTGCCCCCTTAACTTCAACCCGTTCGGGACAAAATGCACCACGGCGGCGATGCACGTGCGGTAAATCCCCGCCAGTCGGTAAATCTCGTCAATCAACGCCACGCTTTCCCCCTCGTCATTGGCGCAGCGTATCAAGTCCGCCACCCCGTCGATCACCACCAGATGAATACCCCCGTGCAGGTAATGGTACTTATCCATGCTCTGCATGATGGCGGTCAGCCGCTCACTCCGTGACATTCCCGTCAGGCAATACACGTGCAGGAACTCCGGCATCTTCTCCCGTCCGGCACGCCGCAGCATCCGCCCCGTGTTCTTGTACAGTTGTTGCTCGCTCTGCTCCGTATCGTAGAGCAGCACCGCACGCCCTTTCCGGTTCGGCTCTACCCGAACGCCCAGCAAGTCCGCATCCGTTTCCTTTTCCTGAATCGCCCCGGCGACCAGCGCAGCCGTATAGTTGCTTTTTCCCGTGCCTTCCCCGCCCGTGATGCAGAGGATGTTCTCTTCCGAACCCAGAGGCACGTCCCCGGCGGTCACGATGGCGACCGCCTGCTGTGGCGGGTGGTCGTAGTCGATCTCGCAGGATTTCAATACCGCCATCGTGTCACCGTACAGGCTATCCAGCATTTTAAGGAATAGCTTCACGAACTCGTCCCGTGTCCGTCCCGCCTTGAAGTAGTCCGACACGTCCTTGTCCGTCTTTTCACCCGTCAGCGGCAGCACCAGCCGTTTCACCCCGTACTCCGTTAGCTGCTGTCGGTGTTTCTCGGAGCTTTCCAGCCCTGTCTTATCCACATCGTACAGCAGAACGATATGTTTGAACCGGTACACCAGCTTCCGGATGATCTTTGCAGGTATCACCGATGTTTCCGAATTGAAACAGATCGCATGGAACCCGTGTGCCGCCAGCGTCAGCACGTCCTTTTCCCCGCCCGTCAGGAACAGCGTGTCACCTTTGGGCGGCAACTCTTCCAGCCCGAAACAATAGTTATCTCCCGTATGACCGCCGTACACGAACCGTACTTCCGATTTCGGGCGGTACACCTTCACGCCCCATTTCCCCACGTACCCAAATATCGGTTCTATGGTTGTGGACGTGAAACCGAACGCTTTCCCGTCTTTCGTTTCGCTCCGGTATTCCTTCAACGACTGCACCCCGTATCGGTTCAGCACCGCTTCCGTTATCCCGTACCCAGCCCAATACTCCAGTTCCTTTTCCGTGAACGGCTGCTGCACCGTCCGGTACGGGCGTGGCTTGTGTTCCGGCTCTGCTGCCCGTTCTTCCGTCCCGGTCGGCTCTGCTGTCCCGTCACCGTTCATCCCGTTTCCTTCCGCCAACGGGACAACCCGCATGGCAGCCTGCCGTTCCCGTACCGTTTCCGGCGGTACATCCTCGCTGATACCCAGACACAGCTCACGGTCTATCGTTTCCAGTATCTCCACGAAGTCGGCGGCGTTCTTGCAGTCCAGCCCCTTGATTTTCGCCACGATAAAGAAACAGTCGCCCGAAAAGTCCCCGTTCCCGAAGTCTTTCATCCTGTACGTCCCGCTACGGCGGTCATAATACACGTTGCACGAAGCCTTGCTGTCCTCGTACAGCGGGTTCAGGAAATTCCTGCCTACCCGCCACTTCACGGGCAGGTAGTGGCGGAACACGTCCAGCCCGTTACTCGTCCTTGCCAGTATTTCCTCTTTTCTTACCATACAGCTTGTATTTACGTTCATGCAAAGGGTGTGCTTCGACCATCCGGTCGATCTGCTTGTCAGGTGTTTCCCGCATCCACCGTTCCCGGAACTGTTCCACGTCCGTGCGGCGGTAGCGGATTTTCTTCCCGCAGATGGAGAAGGAGATAATCCGGTTCGTGCGGTAGCGTTGCAAGGTGCGGGGACTGATTTCGAGATATTCGCACACCTCGCTGCCCGTCATCCACTTGCCCGTCGTCCGGCTGTTCTTCTCTTCCTGTCCCTGTTGCCCGTCCGGTTCCCTTTGCCGGGACTCTTCCACGTATGCCGCTATCCCGTCAATCTTCTCCACGAGGGCGGCAAACGCTTTGCTTTCGATTGTTATTACTTCCATAATCTGTTGATTTTTAGATTTATGGTCGCAAATGTCCGCCTATTCGATTGTTTTTCTTTTCACGTCCGTACCACCTTGCCAAAGATTTTTTCCGGCACGAAAAAAGCCGCCGGAGAGCCTTTTCTTTCGGTTCTTCCGGCGGCTGCAAGCCGCTTGTCACTGGTTAGGGTTCGATAAAGTCGCTTTTAGCAGCTTGCTACGAACTTGCTAATCCCATCATTGGCTTTCAATAAGTTAGCTATCCGTTTCGTCCATCCGTTTGAGCAGTTGTTCGATCATTTGGTCAAGATACACCGTCCGGCTGTTCTTCCGGTTACGCATGGCGATAAACGTGTGGTACACGTCGCCGAGGTCAATATGAAATGTCCGTTCAAATGCCGTCACGATGTCGATAATGTCCGCTTTCCCGTTATCCACGCTTCCCGCCGCATGGATGCCGTATATCAGTTCCACCGCCGCCGCTTTCTTGTCCGTCCAGTACAGTTTCTTTCCCGATAGCGGCTCGCCGTCCGCAGGCTCACGCATCCGCCTTGTCAGGAAGGCTAACAGCAGTTCCACCGCAATCAGCCGGGCGACCAGTCGGTCATATCCGGTGGATAACTCCGCTTCCGGCTCGAAAATGAACGTATCCGTTTCCGGGCTTATCTCCGTTTGTCCCCGTTTGAAGTAGAAGTTGTCCCGGTACGTAGCCCCGCTGCGGTAATACTGGAAAAAGGAAAGGCTGCGTTCAAAGACCGTTTTCAGTTTCTCGATCTCACACTGGTAATAACCTGTGGCAAGTTCATAGCTTGGCGGTCGGTTGCTCTCGATCTGGTATAGCTTGTAGAAGTACAGCAGCCGTCCGAGTATCAGCGGCTTCTGGTACTTGAAAAATCGGATTTCCTCTGCGTCGTCCTTAAACTCACGGGACAACGCAAAGTTTTTCAGTTCAATCATTCTGTCTTTCAGGTAATTCATCATTTCACGGCATCCCGGAATAATGTTTTCCCCTTCCAAATTGACCGTCCCCGTATGGCGGTCAATCTCCTGTAACATCGAATCAAAAAATTTATCCATGCAATCCTTTTTAGGTTTCTAAAAACGGCTGCAAAGTTACTGGCAATCCGAATATTACTTTTTTCGTTTCCCGTCCATTCTTTTTTGATAATCGCTCAACTGCAAGAAAAGTTATCAATTTTTCCGTATTTCACCCGGACTTGCCCCGAAATTCATCTGGCAGAACTCCGTCAGGTACGATTGCGACACAAACCCGCATACCTCTGCCACTTCCAGCAGCGGTAAGTCTGTTTGTGTGAGCAGGTTCTTCACCTTGTCTTTCCGCAGTCCTTTCAGCCATTCATGGGGAGTAGTACGGAACTCTTCACGGAACAACCGCCGGAAAGTGCTTAGGCTGTACCCGCAAAGGTCAGCCAGATGCCCCGTATTCTTTGCCTTCATGCAGTGCTTCGTAACCTTCTCCACGAGCCTTTTATTCTTCACCATTCCCAGATACACCTCTGCCTGCAACAACTCTTCACCCGTCATTTCCTTTACCTTTACACAGGCAATAGGTATTTCCAGTTCCGTAGCACCTTTCGGCAAATCCTCGCTCTTGGTACAGTGCGGACGTTTCCGCTTCATTTGCTGCACATACTGCGCCAGTCGGTTATACACCCCGTTCAGATACCCCCGTTCGGGATAGATATGCAGCACCCGGCACAAGTATAGCAGTTCCTTGTTGCACCCGTAGTTGATATACCAACTCGATAACCGGAACACATACCGCAGTGCCGCATCTTCCCGTGACAAGGCAGCCAGCATCACATACGCCTCGAAACCCTTGTCACTGTACGTCACCGCTTCCGGTAGCTTGTTCAGCGTATCTGCCACGAACCGCATTACCCGTCCGTCCTCGGCAAGCTGTTCCAGCCCGGCAAATTCCCCAGCATCCTGCTTGCTTCGTATCATTCCTTCCATTGTTTCCACCAGAGCTTGCACCTTCTCCGCAATCTCCGGCTCTGCCATCACCGCTTGCAGCAACGTTTGGCTTAGTGTTGATGTTGTTTCCATTACCGTATCATGTTTAACAGATTTCACCGCATATAATTTTATTTGTCTATATCCGTATATCTATTCGTAACGCATAATATACTCTTCTTCCTTTGTGAACTCTCCGGTTTCTCCGTCAATTATATAGTTTGTTCTCTGCCCTTCGCTACGTGGTTCTACCGTTATTCCCCAAAAGCATTTTCCGGTTTTTGATTCCTCTTTAGTCATAAATGTAATTACAATATTTGGCATAACCCACATATATAATTCTCCATTTGTTGGAAGAATACTTTTACGTGTTACTTTGTTTTCTCCAGTCTTTCGGTTAAACCATCCCTCTTTTTCCAACAACTCAATAATATCCTGCGGTTTGATTTTTCCGAACTTTTTATCTTCATCTATTAATTTGGTCAGTTTTCCCTCTTCATCGAACTCTTCATACATACCAAACCGAACATAGCCTAAATATTTTGTTCTTCTCCAAATCATTCCATTGGAACGAAAATCCTTCTGTATCATATAAAACCCCGATGCTGGTGCATATTCATTATACCAAGCACGCCCGTTACTGAATTTACGTTTTTCAATCACCCATCCATCCCGTTCAGTTATGGCATCTTCCGTTCCGTTTTTGGTAGATACAAAATCGTATCTCTCTATTTCTCCGTATGGCTGTATCATGATTGAATCAACTTGTGCTTTGCAAGCAAGCCCGAAGCCCGCAAGCAAAACTGTTATCATTATCTCTTTCATAGTTCATATATTTTGTTTTCCGCCAGTAACAAGTTTACCCCAGCTTTCAATTGCCCTGCGTGGAGTAACCGAACACCAACCGCCCGTACATAGTTCCGTAAAATCTTCCGCATGGGATAGTTCCAGATATTCCAGAAAGTTCAGTATCGCCTTTCTCTGTTCCTCACCAAACAGCACCATCCTTTCCCGTACAAACTCGTAAAGCTCCGTTCCGGCATCCGGCAACGTCTGCGAGTGAACAATGCTTTCGGGTATCGTGTCCGCACCTTCGTAATCCTCTACCGCAAACAGCATATACGCAGGAAGATAGAACCTGAATCCCTGCGGCTCGAACAAAGGCAACGCATCCCGTTCTTGCAGGAGCAATTCACGGGGAACATCCTGCCAGTTTTCGTAACGGCTGAACTCTTCCTTTATCTGTTTCCGCTCCAAATCATACCCCTGCAAGTCGTTCACGATACGTTCCGTACCGGGATAGGGCATATCGCCAAAAGCTGTTTTTATTTCCTGTGTAATCATCTTTTTGTATTTAATTATATTCAAGTATATAACGAAATTCATCTATAATGGAACCGTCTTTTCCACTGATTACGAATACTGAATCTTGTGCCATTGCGAATATTGAATCTTTTTGTGGGTCTAATGAATACCATACCTCATATCCGGGTTGTTCAGGGTCTAAATATTTACGTATTTGATAATGCGTGTCGATATATCCATTTACCAATTTAGCCCCCTTGGGAATATTTATCCCTTTCTTTTTTAAAAGGTGCATTAGTTGTCCAATAGTGAAAGAATAACCTTCGTCCTCGTTTACTTCTTCCTTCAATTTTCCGTTTATGGAATAATAACGGGAAGTACCGACATACATATCACCAAATATTATTCGAGTTCTTTCCGATTTGATATTACCATTCCCGTAGTATTCATTTTCATAGCACAAATAAGAGTCTTTAGGATAATCTATCACATAATAAAATGCCGTATCATAATAAATGTATTTGCCTCTTTCTCTTAGAGTACCATTGGGTAATCTTGTAAAAGAAAAACCATCATCAAAATCATTATAATACCGATCAAAAGCTTCAACATCAAGTTTTTTATTATACACTTCAATAGTATCATTACCCTTGTCGAAGCAGCCAGTATCAGCAGGCAGCGTATCATGATCAAGGCAAGACTTATTTTCCTTCACCTCATACCTATTCTGAACAGACTTATCTTCCTCTGCCAGCTTCACCTTTCTACCAGTACAGGAAGAAAATAAACTCAATATTCCCATAACGATAATCAGTATTTTCATGTTTCATATATTTTATATTCCGATGGCGACAAAGATACCCCGTCACATCACATATCCCTTTTCGCTTCCTATTCATTCTTTTTCGATAATCGTTCATGACAAGGATATTTCAACAGCTTTTCTTGTCCGCTTTTGCCAAATATAGCACAAAGTTTCAGAAAATACAGTAATTACTTCATTTTATTTTCGTACAGATATAAAAAAAGCACCTCGAAAGGTGCTTCACATATTAGAGATTATACTGGAGATATTCAGTTCTTGTTTATCAATGAATCATTTCAGCAGTTTATATACCGCCTTGAATTGCCGTTTCAGCCGTACCGTGTCAAGCCCCGTGGTGAACGCCAGCACGTATGACATTCCCAGATGTGTCATACGGAACATATCAATGATTTCTTCCGTTTCAACATCCTTTCTGATTTCCCCCGAAGCCTTTGCCCGTTCGATCACCTTTTGCCACATCAAACGATCTTTCTCAAAGACAGCATCCATTTTCTCCGTAAAGTTCGGATAATACTTGTATGCTTGGAACAAGAATTGAAAATAATATTTGGCACATTCCTTTCTATCTACCCCCAACTCATTACTTAGATAGTCCATTGTCTTTTCCACTCCTTCGATATACGCTTGCAGAAAATCCCGCAATGAAATATCTTCCGCATATACGAACTTGTTTTCTACCTTGTGCGGTTCCAATATATACGTATCCACAACAGCATTAAATAACCCCTGCTTATCCTTTGTATGGTGATAGATGCCCCGGCACGATAATCCGATAGCCTTCTCCAGTTTTACCACCGTCACCTTCTCGTAATTGTCCTGCAAGAATAATCTAAACGCATTTTTATATATTTCAGCCTTATTCGTTTTCATCAGCGTAGCTCATTATTTACTTTGGTTTCCACGAAGATAATACATTTCTTCCGAATAGCTATCTCCTTGCTCCAAAAACCTCAAATTAACCGCCTTTAAAAGCCAATACATAGGGCAGGTGCAAGGTGCACGTATATTTATATATATACGTGCACCTTGCACCTGTAAAATACACCCTGAAAATCAACAACTTACACTACCCGAAAAATGCATGGCGCAACCCCTGTTTTTGCACCGCTTCCAGCCATCCCCCCTCATTCATAATTCTTTTGTCCCAAAACCAAAAAATCCCCTTAATTATTTCCTGTTTTCAGTCCAAATTCGTACATTTGTACCAAGTTATCAGAGCAGAACGGAGAAACGCAAAGAACCCCGTACCGTTACTAATTCGTTACCTGTTACCTAACTTTCTACTCTTTACGTCTTGACAAACAGTTAATTAAACTTTTCCCGTAGTTTTTTATAAAAAGTATTTCCGTACGCAGCTGATGCAGTTCAACCATTATTTAATAAGGTGAACAGTTGACTATTTGCAAATTATGATTGATAATACTAAAAATACCCAAATAAGTGTTTTTGATATTAAAATAAAACGTATCTTTGTTGCAAACAACGTCCTCCTTAATAATACTATTATGAAGAAACTGCTGCTTTTAGCCTTTGTGCTATGTAGTTCTTTACTGTGCCGGGCACAAGAAGAACGAGTTATTTTAGGTGATGAACAGACTTCCGAGTATTTTCCAATCCTAAAAGATAAACGAATTGCCATATTCTCCAATCATACTGGAATGATAGGAGACAAGCATCTGCTGGACATTCTGCTGGAAAACAAGTTCAATGTAGTAGCCATTTTCTCCCCTGAACACGGTTTCAGAGGAGATGCCGACGCAGGCGAACACGTGTCCAGCTCGGTAGACAAGAAGACCGGAGTACCTATCCTCTCGCTGTACGACGGGAAATCCGGGAAACCAAGCGAAGCATCCATGCGCAAGTTCGATATCCTTGTGGTAGACATCCAGGATGTAGGCCTGAGATTCTATACTTATTATGCCTCTATGTGCCGGCTGATGGACGCTTGTGCAGAATACAACCGCAAGGTGCTGATACTGGACCGCCCCAATCCGAACGGGCACTACGTGGATGGCCCGATACTGGACATGAAATATAAATCCGGTGTAGGTTGGCTGCCGATTCCCGTGGTGCACGGCATGACGCTGGGCGAACTGGGCCTGATGGTAAACGGCGAACGCTGGTTGCCGGCGTCACGCACTTGCGACCTGACCGTCATTCCCTGCAAGAACTATACGCACCGGACCCTATACAAGCTGCCGATTCCCCCGTCCCCCAATCTGCCGAACATGAAGTCCATCTATCTGTACCCCTCGACCTGCTATTTCGAGGCCACTCCGGTCAGTCTGGGAAGAGGAACCGACCTCCCCTTCCAGGTCTACGGGCATCCCAACATGACGGGCTACAGCTACAGCTTCACCCCGCGCAGTGTTCCCGGAGCCAAGAATCCGCCCCAGCTGGGCAAGCTTTGCCACGGCGTGAACCTGAGCAACATGAGCGACGAGGAAATCTGGAAACGCGGTATTGACTTGAGTTACGTGATAGACGCTTACCGGAATCTGAACATGGACGACCATTTCTTCCGTTCCTTCTTCGAACTGTTGATAGGCACCGACTACGTGCGCAAAATGATAAAGGAAGGGAAGAGCGCCGAAGAAATCAAGGCAAGATGGAAAGACGACGTAGAGAAATTCAAGGTACAGCGCAAGCCCTACCTGCTCTACGAAGAATAAAGGGATGTACGATTTGACGATTTACGATTTACGATTAAAAAATGAACGTGAATTGGAAGAGAACGTCAGAGCGTACATAGGATAATCAAAGTCGTACATATCATCAAAAGAAGTAATTTCAATCGTAAATCGTAAATCATAAAATCGTAAATAACCTCATGACTCCACTTTCCGTAATCATTACCATCGCTGCCTACTTCGTGATATTGTTCACGGTATCTTATATTGCAGGAAGAAAGGCTGACAACGCAGGATTCTTTGTCGGTAACCGTAAGTCATCCTGGTATGTCGTGGCCTTCGCGATGGTTGGTTCCGCCATTTCGGGTGTGACCTATGTATCCGTACCCGGCATGGTTGCCGCCAGTAACTTCGGCTATCTGCAAATGGTGTTGGGCTTCATTGCCGGACAGCTCATCATAGCCTATCTACTGGTACCGCTGTTCTACAAAATGAACCTGGTATCCATCTACGAATATCTGGAGAACCGTTTCGGCATGTCTTCCTACCGCACGGGTGCCTGGTTCTTCTTCATCTCCAAAATGCTCGGTGCCGCTGTCCGTCTGTTCCTCGTATGCCTGACGTTGCAACTACTGGTATTCGAACCTTTCGGACTGCCTTTCCTGCTGAACGTGGCCATCACGGTGGCACTGGTCTGGTTGTACACTTTCCAGGGTGGCGTAAAGTCTCTTATCTGGACAGACTCTCTGAAGACATTCTGCTTGGTGGTGTCGGTCGTACTCTGCATCTGGTATATCGCTTCCGACCTCAATCTGTCATTTACCGGTATGGTAAGCACCATTGCCGACAGTGACATGTCCCGCATCTTCTTCTTCGACGATGTGAACAGCAAGCAGTACTTCTTCAAGCAGTTCCTCGCCGGTGCCTTCACCATGATTGCCATGACCGGGCTGGATCAGGACATGATGCAGCGCAACCTGAGCTGCAAGAACTTCAAGGACTCACAGAAGAACATGATTACCAGTGTCATTTCGCAGTTCTTCGTCATCCTGCTTTTCCTGATGCTGGGCGTGCTGCTCTACATCTTTGCCGCCAACCAGCAGATTGCGGTGGAGAAGAGTGACGAACTGTTCCCGCTGATTGCCACCGGCAACTATTTCCCTGCCATTGTGGGCATACTGTTCATCATCGGCCTGATTTCTTCTGCCTATTCAGCCGCAGGCTCGGCACTCACCGCGCTGACCACTTCCTTCACCGTAGACATTCTGGGAACGAAAGGCAAGTCGGAAGAGACGGTTGTGAAGATGCGCAAGAAAGTGCACATCGGCATGGCGGTTGTCATGGGAATCACCATTTTCGTATTCAATCTTCTCAACAACACCAGTGTCATCGATGCTGTATATATCCTGGCAAGCTATACCTACGGTCCTATCTTGGGTCTGTTTGCTTTCGGCATCTTCATGAAACAACAAGTGCGTGACAAGTACATCCCGCTGGTTGCCATCGCCTCCCCGGTTCTCTGCTTCATTCTGCAGAAAAATTCCGAAGCCTGGTTCGGAGGTTATCAATTCAGCTACGAGTTGCTGATTTTCAATGCACTGTTCACTTTCATCGGTCTCTGTCTGTTGATTAGGAAAGATAAAAAGAACAATTAACTTAATACATCATCTATGAACGTAAGACGTCAGTTTTTACTAAGTTTGCTTGCCGCCTCCCTCTTCCCCCAATGGGGAGGTGCGCAAGAACTTCCGACGGATGTCCGCCAGGAAATCGGGAAATTCCTGGATACCACCGCACGGAAAGAAGTTTCCGTAGGACGTATCAGCATCGACTCAGTGGCCGTGGAAGGAAATACGCTGCAACTGTTTGCCAACATGAACTGTGCCTATATTCCTTTCCGCGAGGACAATGTAGCCGAAATATACCAGGGCGTAAGTGCCCTGCTACCGGCGGAGTTTACCAAATACAAGCTGCAAATCCGTACCAACAAGCGCAGCATCGAAGAACTGGTTCCCCAAGTCCTGCGTAGTAAAAAAGACAAAAAGACGAAGACATTCAATCCCGTCGCTTCCAAGCCTTTAGTTACCGACATTTCCGCCCCCTACACCCCTACCAACGGCTTGCAGAACCGGCACATCGCCCTATGGCAAAGCCACGGCTGGTACTACGAGCCGAAACTCGACCGTTGGGAATGGCAGCGTGCACGTATCTTCCAGACCGTGGAAGACCTCTACACCCAAAGCTACGTATTGCCTTTCCTCGTGCCGATGCTGGAAAATGCCGGTGCCAACGTGCTGCTTCCCCGCGAACGCGATTGCCAGACGGCAGAAGTCATCGTAGACAATGACGGTTGCCTGACCGGCCGTTCCGTCTATACAGAAAATTCCGGTGACAAGCTCTGGAGCCAGGGAGCAGGACAAGGCTTCGCCCACCTGCGCCCCCAATACATAGACTTTGAGAATCCTTTCAAGGAAGGCACCTACCGCGCCATAGAAACCATCAAGAAAGGAAACGCAAGCACCGCCGAATGGATTCCCGAAATCCCTTCGACCGGACAATACGCCGTATACGTCTCTTACCAAACCTTGCCAAACAGCGCGGACGATGCCCTTTACACCGTCTATCACAAAGGCGGCACCACGCAGTTCAAGGTAAACCAGCAAATGGGAGGCGGCACCTGGATTTACCTCGGCACCTTCGGCTTCAATGCCGGCCGGAACAATGAATGCAAAGTCGTTCTGAGCAACCTTTCCTCCAAAGTAGGAAGAATCATCACCGCCGACGCCGTGAAGATTGGCGGCGGTATGGGGAACATAGCTCGCTGCATCTCCGAAGAAGGTGCCACCGAAAACCTAAAAAGCTCCGACACCCGCAACCTGCAAAACACCCATACAGGCAACATCCAAGACCGTGTAACCTATTCTCCATTGTCCACTATCAATTATCAACTATCTAACTATCCCCGCTTCTGCGAAGCCGCCCGCTACTGGCTGCAATGGGCAGGCATACCGGACAGCGTATATTCAGAAAGCAACGGAAAGAACGACTATACGGATGACTATAAATGCCGTGGTATCTGGGTGAACTACCTTTCCGGAGGCTCTGCCGTGAATCCGACGGAGAGAGGGCTGAACATCCCCGTCAACATGGCCTTCGCCTTCCACTCCGATGCAGGAACTACACTGAACGATTCCATCATCGGGACACTCGGCATCTACCATACCAACGCCTACAATGAGAAATTCGCCAACGGAGCATCCCGCTACTTGAGCCACGACCTGACAGACTTGATTCAGTCCAACATCGTGCGTGACGTGCGTACCCTCTACGAACCCCAATGGACACGCCGGGGCAAATGGAACCAATCCTACTATGAGGCCCGTGTACCCCGCGTACCTACCATGCTACTCGAACTACTTTCCCATCAAAACTTTGCAGACATGCGCTACGGACTGGACCCGCGTTTCCGTTTCACCGTAAGCCGCGCCATCTACAAAGGTATGCTTCAGTTCCTCTGCTCACAATACAACATGGATTATGTAGTGCAACCGTTACCGGTAGACCACATGGCCTTGCGCATGACCAGCGAGAACGAAGTGGAACTGACCTGGCAACCCGTAGCGGATGCGTTGGAACCAACTGCCGTAGCAGAGAAATACATTGTTTATACCCGTATCGGCGACGGGGATTTCGACAACGGAGTATTGGTGGACGGCAACAGTTACCGAACCACGCTCCCCGCCGGCATGGTATGCAGCTACAAGGTTACCGCTGTCAACAAGGGCGGTGAAAGTTTCCCTTCCGAAATTCTTTCTGCCGGACGAGCATTCAATTCCAAAGGTACCGTATTGGTGATAAACGGATTCGACCGTATCAGTGCCCCTGCCGACTTTACGGCACCCACCCCCGCCGACACCCTCCTTGCCGGATTTCTGGATGAGCAGGACCACGGGGTCCCCTATATCCGGGACATCAGCTACATTGGCAAGATGAAGGAATACCGCCGTTCCATTCCCTGGATGGACGACGATGCCTCCGGTTTCGGCGACAGCTATGGGAACTACGAAACTCAAGTGATTGCAGGAAATACGTTCGATTATCCTGCCATACATGGTGCCGCTATCCTGAAAGCGGGATATTCGTTTGTATCGGTTAGTAATGAAAGTCTCTCCCCCGTAGGAAAGGGAGAGAAGAATATTCCGGTGGATATGAGGGAGTATAGGTATGTGGACTTGATACTTGGGAAGCAATGCCAGACCAAGATGGGACGAGGAGGCGTAAAACCGTTGGAGTTCAAGACTTTCAGCAAACCGATGCAGGAGGCTATTGCGGCTTATTGTAAGCAAGGTGGAAATATCTTTGTTTCGGGCGCTTTTGTAGGAACGGATTTATGGGACAACCGCCTTGCAACCGCCGACGAAGCCGACAAGAAATTTGCGATGGAAGTACTGAAATATAAGTGGCGTGTGGGACAAGCGGCTACAATGGGTAAGGTGAAAAGCGTAGCTTCTCCGTTCCCCGCCCTTTCAGGAAACTATACCTATCACAATGAGCTGAATGCCGATTCGTATGTGGTGGAATCACCGGACGCCATTGAACCGGCAACCAAAGATGCACACACCGTGATGCGGTATTCTGAAAACAACCTGAGTGCCGGTGTGGCCTACCAAGGCGACTACAAGACTGTTGTATTGGGATTCCCTTTTGAATCCATACGTACTGATTCTGAAAGAGAGGCATTCATGAATGCTGTACTGACATTCTTCAATGACAACAAGTAATATCAACCAATCATCATCTATGAACAGAAGACTGTTAATAATCGTCCTGATGGCTTGCCTGCTCCCCCTGGGGATGCAGGCACAGCAAGGGACATTCCGTTTTGCCCAACTGACGGACATTCATCTGACCCCGAACAATCCGAATCCCACAGAGGACCTGCTGCGTTCCGTGGCACAGATTAATGCCACCGACAGTATCGACTTTGTCCTGGTGACGGGCGACCTGACCGAAGAAGGCGACCGTACTACCATGGAAAAAGTGAAATCGTGCCTTGACTTGCTGAAGGTCCCCTACCACGTAGTCCTAGGCAACCATGAAACGAAATGGAGCGACTCCGGCTGTACCGCTTTCGGAGAAATCTTTGGCGGCGAACGCTTCGAGTTCGAGCATAAGGGATTCCTTTTCCTCGGCTTCAACTCCGGTCCGCTGATGCGTATGGCCTACGGGCATGTAGTGCCGCAAGATATCCGTTGGATGACGGAAGAAATGGAGAAAAACGGCAAAGACAAACCGGTGATACTTGTCACCCACTACCCGCTAATGGAAGGTGATGTGGACAATTGGTATGAGGTGACGGATGCCGTCCGCCCCTACAACGTGCGCTTGTTTATCGGCGGACACTACCACAGCAACCGGGATTTACGTTATGACGGCATTCCGGGCGTACTGATGCGCAGTAATCTGCGCGACAAAGAAGGAAAACCGGGTTACGGCATTTACGAAGTAACCAAAGACTCCATCCGTGTATACACGCAACGTATCAGCGAACCTAAGAAGCAATGGGCTGCCTTCTCGCTGGCCGGGCAATATTACGACTGCAATGGAAAAGCGGAGAAATATCCCAACTTCTCGGTCAACAAAGAATATCCGAAAGTAAAGGAGCAATGGATGGTGCAGACGGGCGCAGGCATTTACTGCTCTCCCGCCGTAGAAAAAGATAAAGTGTTCGTAGGAGACGATATGGGACAGCTGACAGCCTACGCCCTGAAAAACGGTAAAAAGCTATGGAGCTTTGAATCCGGCAAACGCATTGTCGGTACTCCGGCCGTAAGCGAGGGTATCGTTGTATTCGGGTCTGCTGACCGCCACATCTACGGATTGAATGCCAAAGACGGCAACCTGCTCTGGACGGTAAAAGCTGCCGAACCGGTACTCGGAGCCGTGACCATCGCAGACGGTACCGCCTACATCGGTGCCAGTGATGCCACTTTCCGCGCCACAGACATCCATACAGGAAAAGTAATCTGGACCTACACCGGCGTGAAGGGCTACATCGAAACCAAGCCGTTGGTGACGGAAGACAAGGTCATCTTCGGCGCATGGGACAATACACTGTATGCCCTGAGCAAGGCAAACGGGCATGAACTATGGAAATGGACGGGCGGACTGACCCGTATGCACTTCTCTCCAGCCGCCGTATGGCCGGTAGCCACCGACGGCAAAGTATTCATTACCGACCCGCAACGCGCCATGACCGCCATAGACATCCATACGGGCAATACCGTGTGGCGCACCTTCCAGTCCATGGTGCGCGAGACCATCGGACTTTCCGAAGACGGTGAACGTATCTATAGCAAAACGATGAACGACAGCATTGTTTGCTATGCAGCTCAAGGAGATACTCCGCGGGAGTTGTGGGCAACCAATATAGGTTTCGGTTATGAGCATGCCCCCTCCATGCAAGTGGAAAAAGAGGGGGTAATGTTTGGCAGTACCAAAGAAGGACTTATCTTCGCACTGGAAGGAAAAACAGGCAAAATACTGTGGAAACATAAAATAGGAAATTCACTCATCAGTACCGTAGTTCCGTTGAACGGCCACGAAGTTCTGTTCACGGCAACCAGCGGGGAAGTGGGACTTCTGAGAATTAAAAATTGAGAATTAAAAATTAAAAGATATATCATGAATAAAATCAGTTGCTTTCTTCCCTACGCAGGAAAAGAACAAGTAGAAAAAACAGTGAACAGCCTACAGGCGACAGGACTTATAGAAGAAATCCGGTTAATCACGACCGATGCCACTCTGGAATCGCTCCCAGACTGCGAAATATTGTTTGTTGACATGCCCTACAGCAGTGCAACCCTCAAAGCTATTGCTAATGCAGCCAAGGGAGAATACACATTGCTTTATACCAAAGAGACTACGCTCGAAATGGGTATGTTTGCACTGGAACGTATGATACACATCCTTGAAGATTCAAGCGCCGGTATGGTATATGCCGACCACTACCAAATAGCAGACGGCAAGCAGAGCAACGCTCCGGTAATCGACTACCAATTCGGTTCCTTGAGGGATGACTTCAACTTTGGCTCCCTGCTCCTTTTCAACACCGAAAAACTAAAGGAAGCCGCCGGACACATGAAGTCTGACTACAACTTCGCCGGACTTTACGACCTGCGCTTGAAATTGAGCCAACATTCAAACTTGGTACATATCAACGAATACTTATACAGCGAGGTGGAAAACGATACCCGCAAGAGCGGCGAAAAGATTTTCGACTATGTAGACCCCAAAAACCGTGACCGCCAGATTGAGATGGAGCAGGCATGTACCGAACATCTGAAAGAAATCGGGGGATATCTGGCACCGGAGTTCAAGAAGATTGAGTTCTCTGCCGGTAACTTTGAGTATGAAGCTTCGGTCATCATTCCGGTGCGCAACCGTATCCGTACCATCCGCGATGCCATCAAGTCGGTACTGATGCAGAAGACAGACTTCAAATATAATCTTATCATCATCGACAACCACTCCACAGACGGCACAACGGAGGCCATCGACGAATTCAAGGACGACGAACGCCTCATCCATATCGTCCCCGAACGCAACGACCTCGGTATCGGCGGTTGCTGGAATGTAGGTGTACACCACCCCAAGTGTGGCAAGTTTGCCGTGCAGCTGGACAGCGATGACGTATACAAAGACGAAAATACACTCGCCATCATGGTCCGCGCCTTCTACGAGCAGAACTGCGCCATGGTAGTAGGCACCTATATGATGACGGACTTCAACATGAACATGATTGCTCCGGGCATCATCGACCACAAGGAATGGACTCCGGCAAACGGACGCAACAACGCCCTCCGCATCAACGGTCTGGGTGCCCCGCGCGCCTTCTATACCCCGGTGCTGCGCGAAGTGAAAGTACCCAATACCAGTTATGGCGAAGACTATGCACTGGGACTGAACTTCTCCCGCCAATACCAGATAGGACGTGTGTACGACGTGGTCTACCTCTGCCGCCGTTGGGACGACAACTCCGATGCCTCACTGGACATCGTGAAGATGAACGGACACAACCTTTACAAAGACCGCATCCGTACCTGGGAACTTCAGGCACGCATAGCGATGAACAAAAACAAGTGATATGAATCAAACGATACACCATCTTCTGACTGGACAATTGGCATCCTGGGAGACGGCACGCAACAACTATGCCGCCCTCTCCGGTGTGCGGGTGAAAGAGCTGAATGTAAACGGGATACTTTATAAGGTACAGTTCAACCCCGCACGCATCGTTTCCTCCGGTGCCAAAGTGGATGCCAAGTCCATCCTGGAACGGAAATGCTTTCTGTGCCCGGCCAATTTGCCGCCGGTACAGAAAGGTATCCCGTTCGGAGGACACTACAATATTCTGGTGAATCCGTTCCCCATCTTCCCCCGCCACCTGACAGTACCGGAACTGGCACATACCCCTCAACGCATAGCCACCCGCTTCACCGACATGCTGGAGCTGGCCGAGGCGCTGACGGATTACACCATCTTCTACAACGGTCCCAAATGTGGTGCTTCCGCCCCCGACCATGCTCATTTCCAGGCAGGAAACAAAGGGTTCATGCCTATTGAAAAGGACTGGCGCGGACAGACTGCCGGGAAAATAGCCGATTATAGGAAAGCAGCACTGTGGTATCTTGACGACGCTCCCCGTGCCACACTTGTGATTGAATCCACCTCCAAAGAGGACGCGGCAGACTTGTTCGACATCATTTACCGTTCTCTGGACGTGAAACCCGAAGAAGACGAGCCGATGATGAACGTACTGGTCCTATACGAGGCCGACCGTTGGGTGGTCTTTGTCTTCCCGCGCGAGAAACACCGCCCCGCCTGCTATACTGCCGAAGGAGAAGCCAATCTGTTGAGCAGCCCGGCATCCGTCGACTTGGGAGGTGTCTTTATCACCCCCGTAGAAAAGGATTTCTTGAAAATCACTGCGGAAGACGTGGCGCAGATATTAAGTGAAGTATGCCTCTCTGCCACAGATTTCCACAAGGTACGGCAGCGTATCAGGGAAAAAATATGACTTCTGAAATCCAAGAACTCTAATTTTAAAGAAATACCATTATGAAAGAGCCCAAAGTACAAGTAGGCATTCTGTTTGAACCGCAGATAGAATTCGTTTTGCTGAATCCGTATCGCATGGACGGAACGGAAGTCAGCGGCAAGCAGGTAGTGACCTACGACGAAGGCAAGATTCTCTGGAATGGACGCCGGTATGACGAACTGCTGTTTGAACCGCAACACGAGCAGACCGATGCCTTCGAACTATTGGACGTTACCATCGGCATCAATTTCCATTGGGAGCGCAAGGAAGACCAGCGTTTTCTGGGTGCTCTCAAAATCATCGTTGAGAATGGAAAGCTCACCGGCATCAACGTCATCCATGTAGAAGATTATCTGACCAGCGTCATCTCCTCCGAGATGAGTGCCACCGCTTCTCTGGAGCTGCTCAAGGCACACGCTGTCATCTCCCGAAGCTGGCTACTGGCACAAATACAAAAGAATAAGGAAATCACCGAAGCCCAAGCTAACTACTCGGCCTTTACGCAGACCGACGAAGAGCTGATTCGCTGGTACGACCGAGAAGACCACACACGTTTCGATGTATGCGCCGACGACCATTGTCAACGCTACCAGGGCATTACACGTGCCTCTACCGATATTGTGAAACAAGCCATCTCCGCTACCCGCGGCCAGGTACTGACATCTGATGGTAAGATTTGCGACGCCCGTTTCTCCAAATGCTGCGGCGGTGCTTTCGAGGAGTTCCAATACTGCTGGGAAGACATCAAATACCCCTATCTTGCCCAACAACGAGACAGCAAAACGCACGCCACACTGCCCGATTTGACGCAGGAAGTCGAAGCGGACCGCTGGATTCGTACCTCCCCCGAAGCATTCTGCAACACCACCGACAAGAAAATCCTCTCGCAGGTACTCAATAACTATGACCAGGAGACTACGGACTTCTATCGCTGGAAAGTGGAATATACCCAGGAAGAGCTTTCAGCCCTCATTCTGAAACGTTCAGGCATTGACTACGGACAAATCATCGACCTTATCCCCATAGCCCGCGGAACCAGCGGACGCCTCTGGAAACTGAAGATTGTGGGAACCAAACGCACACTCACCATCGGCAAGGAACTGGAAATCCGCCGCACGCTCTCCACTTCACACCTCTACAGCTCTGCCTTCGTGGTAGACAAAGAGGAGTTGTCCGCCGAAGGCATTCCCGGACGCTTCATCCTCACCGGTGCCGGTTGGGGGCATGGTGTGGGACTTTGCCAAATAGGTGCAGCCGTGATGGGCGAGCAAGGGTATAAGTATGATGCAATACTGCTGCACTACTATATAGGTGCCAGCATTGACAAGCTGTATGAATAATCGAATAGAACACAATAAATCAATATCATGAACCATACAAAAAACATATCGCCATGGGCATGGGTACCCACCTTGTACTTTGCACAAGGCATTCCATATTTTATCGTAAACAACATCTCCGTGATGATGTTTACTAAAATGGGCGTACCGAACGGAGAAATGGCCTTGTTCACAAGCCTGCTCTATCTGCCATGGACTATCAAACCCTTCTGGAGCCCGTTTGTCGACATCATCAAGACCAAAAGATGGTGGACCCTTTCCATGCAGATTCTGATGTCTGTGGCATTCATCCTGCTGACGCTGTCCATTCCACGGCCGGACGAGGCGACTATGGCGGCCGGAACAACCCCCATCAGCATGTTCAGCATCACGCTGATGCTGTTCATCATCACGGCTTTTGCCTCTGCCACACACGACATTGCCGCCGACGGCTTCTACATGCTGGCACTGAAACAGAGTGACCAGGCAGCCTTCGTTGGCATCCGAAGCACGTTTTACCGGCTCGCCTCTATCTTCGGACAAGGCGTGCTCGTAGCCATTGCCGGCGCCATCGAACTGAGAACCGAAAACATTCCGCTGTCATGGACCATCACGATGCTGGTTACAGCCGTTCTGTTCAGCCTGGTGACGTTCTATCACCTCTTTGCAGTCCCCAAACCCACCTCAGATAAGTCAACACTGGCTGCCGATGCCGCCACTGCAGGAGCCATATTCAGAGAATTCGGACGAACATTCGCCACCTATTTCACCAAACCGGGCGCATTGCTGGCCATCGTGTTCATGTTGCTGTACCGCCTGCCTGAAGCATTCCTCATCAAAATGTGTATGCCTTTCCTGGTTGCCTCCAAAGAATCGGGAGGTCTGGAACTATCGACAGCAGAAGTAGGTATCGTATACGGCACCATCGGAGTCATATTCCTCACCCTGGGCGGTATCCTCGGAGGATTGTTCGCATCACGCATTGGCTTGAAAAAATCCATCTGGTGGATGGCAGGATGCATGACTCTGCCATGCCTGACGTTTGTCTATCTTGCCATTGCCCAGCCCGACAATCTGTTTGCCATCTCCACCGCCATCGCCATCGAGCAATTCGGCTACGGCTTCGGTTTCACGGCCTACATGCTCTACATGATGTACTTCTCCGAAGGTGAATTCAAAACATCCCACTATGCCATCTGTACCGCATTCATGGCACTAAGCATGATGATACCAGGTATGTTTGCGGGATATATCCAGGAGGCTATCGGATATACGGACTTCTTCTGGTTGGTAATGATATGCTGTTTCGCCACGGTTGTTGTCACCATTTTTGCAGACAGAAGGATAGACCCGGAATATGGAAAAAAATGATTAATGGTTAATGATTAATGTTTTGTGAGTAATATTTAGTGATTGGTTATGAAGAGGACTATTATTATATCCTTGCTCTGCCTCCTTTGCGGAGGTGCGATGCAAGCACAGAAGATCAGAATAAAGACCGGTATCGAGGTACTGAAAGAACAGAATTTCCGATGCCTGGAAGGTAAGCGTGTAGGATTGATTACCAACCCGACGGGGGTGGACAACCGGATGAGGTCCACCATTGACATCCTGCACGAGGCGCCCAACGTGAACCTTGTGGCACTCTACGGCCCCGAACACGGCGTGCGCGGCGATGTGCACGCAGGCGACCATGTGACGGACATCAAAGACGCGACTACCGGACTGCCCGTCTATTCGCTTTACGGAAAGACCCGCAAGGCCACGCCGGACATGCTGAAAGATGTGGATGTATTGGTGTATGATATCCAAGACATCGGTTGCCGTTCCTTTACCTACATCAGCACCATGGGACTGGCCATGGAAGCCGCTGCCGAAAACGGCAAGGAATTCATTGTGCTGGACCGGCCCAATCCCGTAGGCGGATTAAAGATTGAAGGCAACTTGGTTGAAGATGATTGCATTTCTTTTGTAAGCCAGTTTAAAATTCCGTACCTTTACGCCCTCACTTGCGGTGAGCTGGCACTGATGCTCAATGGCGAGAAGATGTTGAAGGATGGGGAACAATGTAATCTCCACATAGTGAAGATGAAAGGCTGGAAACGCAAGATGGATTATACCCAAACCGGACTGCAATGGGTTCCCTCCTCTCCACACATTCCACATCCTCATTCTGCATTCTTCTACCCCGTCAGCGGCATTCTGGGTGAACTAGGATATATGTCTATCGGCGTGGGGTATACCATTCCGTTCCAGATGTTTGCCGCACCATGGATGGAAGCGGAAAAGCTGGCCGGAAACCTGAACCGTCTGAACGTACCGGGGGTCATCTTCAGACCGATGTACCTGAAGCCGTTCTATAGCGTAGGCAAAGGCGAGTTGCTGCAAGGTGTGCAAGTGCACATCATGGATTTCGGCAAAGCACCGTTGAGCGACCTGCAATTCCTGGTCATGCAGGAAGTCGCCGCCCTCTATCCTGACCGTGCCGTGTTTGACCATGCCGACAAGGGACGTTTCAACATGTTCGACAAAGTAAGCGGTTCGCGGCAGATACGCGAGCGCTTCTCGAAACGGAACCGTTGGGAGGACATACGCGACTACTGGTATAAAGATGCCGAAGACTTCCGTAAGCTGTCGAAAAAGTATTATTTATATAAATAAATTTACAGATAAATAAGGAAGGGAAAAGAGCCTGATACGGAGACTATTTCAGTCGTATACAGAACCACATTCAGTCGTATACTTAAATATATTCAGTATACGACTGAATGTACCCCCTCGTAAGACACGTTTACAGAGCACTTTGAAGCGAAGTGATGCAATAAAAAAAAGTGAACATGAAAGAGCATAGTTACATGGCTTTCCTGCAGGAAGCAAAACAATTCATTCCGCAGGAAAGGATTTACACCGACGAACTTCGCCGGCTGGCTTGGGGTACGGATGCCGGTTTTTACCGACTGATTCCCCAGATTGTAATCCGTTCGAAAGACGAAGATGAAGTTTCACAACTGTTGAAACTGGCGAGCCGCCACGGGCTGCCCGTCACCTTCCGAGCGGCAGGGACCAGTTTGTCGGGTCAAGCCATTAGCGACTCCATCCTCATCGTAGCCGGCAAGAATTGGGAAAAATACAGCATATCCGCCGACTACGAACAGATAACCCTCCAACCGGGCATCATCGGACAACGTGTGAACGAACTGTTGGCTCCCTACGGCCGTAAGTTTGCACCGGATCCCGCCTCGGTGAAAAGCGCCATGGTAGGTGGTATTGTCATGAACAATGCTTCCGGCATGAACTGCGGTACGCACGCCAATAGCGACAAGGTGCTTATTTCCGCCCGTATTATCCTGATGGATGGTACCCTGCTGGATACCGGAAATCCCGTCAGCCGCGCCTCCTTCGAAGTGAGTCACCGTGACTTCATTCGCCGCATCTGCGAACTGCGCGATGAAATACGTACCAACGAAAAACTGGCCGAACGCATCCGTTACAAATATTCCATCAAAAATGTAACCGGGCTCAATCTGTTGCCCTTCGTCCGTTTCGACGACCCATTCGAAATCATTGCCCACCTCATGGTAGGTTCCGAAGGTACACTGGCGTTCCTTTCGGAAGTGACGATGAAGACTGAATATGATTATCCCTACAAGGCCAGCGCTATGCTCTACTTCAAGACCATCAAAGAAGCGAGCCGCGCTGTGGTAGCCATGAAGAAGCTGGTCGACGAAACCGGCGAATGGACAGTAAAAGGGGCTGAAATGCTAGACTATAAGAGCCTTTCTTCCGTCAACGACCCCGTATTCCTAAAATACAAAGGCGAAGTTGCCTCCTCTGCCCTCCCCGGCGTGGAGCCCGGCGACGAAACCGGGTTGACAGCAGTGCTGACCGAAACCAAAGCCCGTACCCCGGAAGAACTGCAACAGAACATATCTGCCATTGAAGCTTGCCTGCAAGCCTTCACCACCTATATTCCGGTACGCTTCACCGACCGTCCGGAGGAATATTCCAAATACTGGGCCATCCGTTCCGGCATCTTCCCCTCTGTGGGAGGTACGCGCCAGCCGGGAACCACTTGCCTCATCGAAGACATCGCCTTCCACATTGAAGACCTTCCGGAGGCAACGGCAGAACTGCAACAGCTCATAGCCCGCCACGGATATAATGACGCCTGCATCTACGGCCATGCTCTCGAAGGCAACTACCACTTCATCATCAACCAGTCCTTCAGTACCCAAGCGGAAGTGAAACGCTACGAAGACTTGATGAATGACATCAAGACCTTGGTAGTAGATAAATATGACGGTTCCCTGAAAGCCGAGCATGGCACGGGCCGGAATATGGCTCCTTTTGTCTGCCATGAATGGGGAGATGACGCCTACAAAGCCATGAAAGCCGTCAAAGAGCTGTTTGACCCACAAGGATTGCTAAACCCCGGTGTCATTTTCAATGATGACCCGCAATGCCATATCAAGAACTTCAAGCCGCTGCCTTTATTAGTGATGAGTGACAAGAGACAAGCTACGTCACTCGTAGCTGACAAATGCATCGAGTGCGGTTTCTGCGAAGTCAACTGTCTCTCCTGCGGCTTTACCCTTTCCTCGCGCCAGCGTATCGTGTTGCAGCGCGAAATATCCCGGCTGAAACAAAGCGGCGAGGACCCGACACGCCTTGCACTGCTCGAAAAACAATACCGCTATCCCGGCAACCAGACTTGTGCCGGAGACGGCCTCTGCTCCATGTCGTGCCCGATGGGTATCAATACGGGCGACCTTACCCATATAATCCGCCAGGAAGCATTACCCAAAGGCAGTCTGGGATACAAAGCCGGAGACTTTGTCGCCAATCATTTCGCTGGTGTCAAGAGTGCACTGCGTCCCGTATTGTCCTTAGCCAACTTCGGACATTCACTATTAGGGACAAAGGCGATGAGCGGCATTACCAAGGGGCTGCACAATGCATTAGGCATACCTCTATGGACGCCGGCTATGCCGAAAAGTTATCAGTTACAAGCTACGGAGTTACAAGCTACAAGCACTATGCAGCATAATAGCGCAGCACTTGTAGCTCGTAGCTCTGTAACTCGTAACTACAAAGTCGTCTACTTCCCCAGCTGCATCAACCAGACTATGGGTCTGGCAAAGAAGTCTCCCGTAGAGCAGCCATTGGTAAATAAAATGGTGTCCTTGTTGCAAAAAGCCGGTTACGAAATCATCTTCCCGAAAGATATGGACAAGCTTTGCTGTGGCACCATTTGGGAAAGTAAAGGGATGCTGGACATTGCCGATCGCAAGACAGCCGAACTGGAGGCCGCACTTTGGGAAGCCAGCGAACAAGGCAAATACCCCGTCCTCTGTGACCAAAGCCCTTGTCTGCACCGCATGCGCGAATGTATCAAGAAGATGAAACTGTATGAACCTGCAGAATTCATCTATACATTCTTACGTGAGAAGCTGATTTTCACACCTATTAACCGCCCCGTAGCAATCCACATCACCTGCTCCATGCGGAAAATGGGACTGGCAGATACCATTATAGCCCTTGCACGCCTTTGCTCCAGTAAAGTCATCGTGCCGGAAGAAGTAGGTTGCTGCGGTTTTGCCGGAGACCGGGGATTCACCTATCCTGAGCTGAACTCGTACGCCCTACGCAAACTCCGCCCGCAAATAGAAGCGTCCGGAGTGAATATAGGCTACTCTAACAGCCGTACTTGTGAAATCGGATTGACAACAAACTCAGGTATCCCCTATGTATCCATTGCCTATCTGGTAGACGAATGTACAAAGGCAGCTGATAATTAGGATTGATAATTAACTTAACACACAAATATTACAATGAACAGTACAAAAGTAAGTAAACGCATCCTTGCACTCGACATTCTCCGTGGTGTCACCATCGCAGGTATGATTATGGTAAACAACCCCGGTTCGTGGGGACATATCTATGCCCCCTTGCGGCATGCAGAGTGGAACGGTCTGACCCCCACCGACCTCGTCTTTCCCTTCTTCATGTTTATCATGGGAATTTCCACATACATTTCCCTGAAGAAATACAACTTCGAGTTCAGCCACGCCGCCGGCATGAAGATACTGAAACGCACCATCGTCATTTTCCTTATAGGCATGGCTATCGGCTGGTTCTCGCGTTTCTGCTATTACTGGGCCTCCGCTCCGGACGACCTCAGTTTCGGAGAGAAGCTATGGGCTTCCGTCTGGACATTCGACCGTATCCGTATTCTGGGTGTCATGCAACGGCTGGCCCTTTGCTACGGAGCAGCCTCCATCATTGCACTAACCATGAAGCATAAACATATACCTTATCTGATAGCCGGCCTATTGACAGGCTACTTCATACTGTTGATGTGCGGCAACGGTTTCGCCTATAATGAAACAAACATTCTTTCCGTGGTAGACCGTGCCATCCTGACCCCTGCACACATGTACAAGGATAACGGCATAGATCCCGAAGGTTTGTTAAGCACCATTCCTGCCATTGCACATGTGTTGCTGGGCTTCTGTGTAGGGCGGCTGATGCTGGATGGCAACAAGTCGGAAGACCGTGCCTCATTTCTCAATTCGCAGCTTATCACACTGTTTCTGGTAGGTGTTATCCTTACTTTCTCCGGTTTCCTGCTAAGCTACGGTTACCCCATCAACAAGAAAATATGGTCTCCTACCTACGTACTCGTCACTTGCGGACTGGCATCCAGTTTTCTGGCATTGCTTATCTGGATTATTGATGTGAAAGGCTATAAGAAGTGGAGCATGTTTTTCGAGGCATTCGGTGTGAATCCGCTGTTCATGTATGTATTGGGCGGCGTACTTAGCATACTTTTCGGTAGTATCAGTTTCCCGTGGGGAGACAGCAGCATCAGCATACACGGATTCTTATACAATATAGTCCTCATGCCCGTTTTCGGTGAAACCGCCGGTTCCCTTGCCTTTGCCCTGCTGTTTATCGCCATTAACTGGTGTATCGGCTACCAGTTGTACAAACGAAAAATATATATCAAAATATAAGGATTAGGGGTTAGTGATTAAGGATTAGTGATTAATACGTTGCCTATAATTAAGAAACAGTATCACCTACCATTAATCACTAATCCTTAATCACTAACCCCTAATCCCTAATCATTAAACATTATTTATATGATTCTAATAGCAGACAGTGGCTCTACAAAGACCGATTGGTGTGTTGTAGAGAATGGAGTACTTCTCCAACAGATATTCACGAAAGGGACGAACCCTTTCTTTCAGTCGGAAGAGGAAATCAGTAATGAAATAGCAACAGCGCTATTACCTCAGCTGAAGACAAGTGAGCTGGATGCCGTATACTTTTATGGTGCAGGATGCGGATTTCCCGACAAGATAAGTATGGTGCACCGTGCCATAACCAAACACCTCAGTGTGAAAAATGAAGTGGAAGTCAATACCGATATGCTGGCTGCCGCACGTGGCCTCTGCGGACATGACTCAGGCATTGCCTGCATCATGGGGACCGGCTCCAACTCATGTTATTATGACGGAAAAAGCATTGTCACCAATGTATCTCCTCTGGGATTCATCTTGGGAGACGAAGGCAGCGGAGCCTGCTTGGGCAAACTGTTGGTAGGCGATATCTTGAAAAATCAGATGACACCCGAGCTGAAAGAGAAATTCCTCAAACAGTTCGACCTGACACCTGCTGATATCATCGACCGTGTCTACCGTAAACCTTTCCCCAACCGTTTCCTGGCAAGCTTGTCACCATTTCTTGCACAGAATCTGGGTGAACCTTGTGTACGCGCTCTGGTACTGAACAGCTTTAAGGCATTCCTTAAACGCAATGTCATGCAATATGAAGACTATCAGCATCAAAAAGTACATTTCATCGGTTCCGTAGCCTTCTATTACAAGGAAGTTCTGACAGAAGCTGCCAAAGAAATGGGTATCCAACTGGGTGCAATCATCAAGAGCCCCATGGAAGGACTCATCAAATATCACAACTGAAAGTGACAAATCGTAAATAGTAAATAGTAAATCGTCAAATAGTAAATAGCCTTATGTTCGTAAAAATCTCAGAGCAACCATCGCTCTACAATGACTTGGAAAAGAAATCAGTCCGTGAAATTCTGGAAGACATCAATACCGAAGACCAGAAAGTGGCGCTTGCCGTACAGAGGGCAATCCCTCAAATAGAAAAGTTGGTAACCCAGATTGTGCCCCGCATGAAACAAGGCGGACGCATCTTCTACATGGGTGCGGGTACCAGTGGACGTCTGGGCGTACTCGACGCTTCGGAAATTCCACCGACTTTCGGTATGCCCCCCACGCTGGTTATCGGCTTGATTGCCGGTGGTGACACTGCATTGAGAAATCCCGTAGAGAATGCCGAAGATGACATTCACCGCGGTTGGGAAGAGTTGACGGAACGCAATATTACAGATAAGGATACGGTCATCGGTATTGCTGCATCCGGTACCACCCCCTACGTGATTGGTGCCATGCACGAGGCACGCGAACACGGCATACTGACCGGCTGTATCACCAGCAACCCGGACTCTCCAATGGCAGCAGAGGCAGATGTAGCCATCGAAATGATTGTAGGGCCTGAATATGTGACGGGAAGCTCACGCATGAAATCGGGAACAGGACAGAAAATGATACTGAATATGATTACTACTTCCGTCATGATACAGTTGGGACGCGTGAAAGGCAACAAAATGGTGAATATGCAGCTCAGTAACAAAAAGCTTGTGGACCGTGGTACCCGTATGATTGTAGAGGAACTCGGACTGGACTATGGCAAAGCCAAGGCGCTGCTGTTGATGCACGGTTCGGTGAAAAAGGCAGTGGATGCGTACCGGATTTAGCTATTACTCACTCTTAAATTCCTTTATTATGAAAGCAATATATTTTTTTCTCTTTTCTCTTTGTCTGCAAGCTGCCACCGCGCAACCCTTGCAACGCGTAGCCCCTGAACAAGTGGGAATGGACTCACGCAAGTTGATGTATGCTGACGAAGCGATTGAAACAGCCATCTCCAACAAGGATATTCCCGGTGCCGTACTTGCTGTAGTACGTAACGGCAAGATGGCCTATCTGAAAGCTTACGGCAACAAGCGTATTTATCCCAATGTGGAGCCTATGACTGCCAATACTATCTTTGATATGGCATCTTGCAGCAAATCCATGTCGACCGCCGTATGTACGATGATACTGGCAGAACGCGGCAAGCTCCGTATGCTGGACCCCGTCAGCCTCTACATACCCCATTTCAAGAATTGGGAAAGCGAAGACGGCAAAGAGAAAAAGGTAATCCGCATTGCCGATTTGATGACACACACTTCCGGTCTTCCTCCCTATGCACCGGTAGCCGAGCTAGAAAAGCAGTACGGTTCTCCCAATCCTGATGGGCTTATGGAATATATTGCTACTTGTAAACGCGACTTCAAGCCGCAGACTGATTTTCAATACAGTTGCCTCAACTTCATCACTTTGCAGCACATTATCGAGACTATAAGCGGACAGAGCCTGCGTGACTTTGCACGTGAAAACCTATTTGATGTACTCGGCATGGAGCATACCGACTATCTGCCTTGCCAACGTGATAAGGATGGTAACTGGATTACGATAGTTGACAAAGGAACGAGAAAACAAGGACACAAGGAAAACAACGTAGCCAATTCTCAATTTTCAATTCGCAATTCTCAATTGAATAACATTGCCCCCACTGAAAAGCAACCTAATGGACAAGTTCTCTGCGGACAAGTTCATGACCCGCTGGCACGTGTCATGAACGGAGGTATCAGCGGTAATGCAGGAGTATTCTCTTGTGCTGATGATATTGCCATACTCTGCGCAGCCCTGCAAAACGGAGGTGAATGGAACGGACGCCGCATCCTGAGTCCGCTGGGTGTAAAAGCCATGCGTACTGTGCCACGCACTACCGCCAGTCTGGGACGCACTCTCGGTTGGGATAATTTTACAGCCTATGCCTCCAACAATGGAGATTTGTTTGGTCCTAATACCTATGGGCATACCGGCTACACGGGTACCTCCATCATTATCGATCCGGACAATGACACTTCCGTCATACTCCTTATCAACGCCGTACATCCGGAAGACGGACACAGCGTAGTTCGCCTGCGTTCATTGGTTGCCAACGCTGTGGCGGCTTCCATCTACCCCATTCCGCGTATTTATACAGACCATTACTACAAACGTTTCCTACAGTTTATGGATGAGCCTGCCATTACAAGCAAGGACATCGTCATGCTTGGCAATAGCCTGACTGAAGGTGGCGGTGACTGGTCTGCCCGTCTTGGTAAGAAGAATGTACGTAATCGCGGCATCATCGGTGATGAAGTGATGGGTATCTATGACCGCCTGCATCAGATACTTCCCGGACATCCCGCCAAGCTGTTCCTGCTTATCGGAGTCAATGACATTTCCCATGACTTGGCACCAGACAGTATTGTAGACATGATTCGCATGACGGTGGAACGCATCCGGAAAGAATCTCCCGACACAAAACTCTACCTACAAAGCCTACTCCCTTTCAATGAAAGTTTCGGCCGATACAAAAAACTGACTGGAAAGACAGATATGGTTCCTGAAATCAACTCCCGTCTGGAGGCGTTTGCCAAAGAGGAAGGCATTGCCTATATCAATCTTTTTCCACTATTTACAGAGAAGGGAACAAATGTACTACGCAGTGAGTTGACCGGCGACGGACTGCATTTGAATGAGGATGGATACAAAATCTGGGTAAAGGCCATTAAGAAGAAAATATAAAACGAACCAGTCTCCGAACGTCTGCCACACTACCAACAGGCTAAAGAAGACATCTCTCCATTAACTAGATTCCCCCTGCCATAGACATCTATAGCAGGGGGAATTCTTATATTCGGGGCGTTTCGGCACACACCCTCTTTTATCTCATTCGGCAAAGCTAACCAGTTGCAAGTCAAACGTCAACAGAGAGCCTCCGGGGATTGTATTTGTAGAATAAGGAGCAGTATAATCATTTATACCATATCCGCTTTGATAAGGGATATACAACATCCACCGCTCACCCATCCGCATAAGCTGCAAGGCAGCTGCCCAACCGGCAACGACACCCGAAACTTCAAAATCCACGAATGAATCAAAAACCGTAGGTTCTTTTACCGGAGGAATAGGTATATCGCGGTCAATAGCACTATAACCGTCAAAGCAACCGTCGAATTCTTCGCCATTCACATAAGTCCCATAATAATAAGCATTCACCTTTGAATGATAACCCGTATACAACGGGCGTTCACCCGTCTCATTCTTCACAAGCTTCTTGCAATAGACATACTGAGCACCTTCAGAAGTGCTTGCAGTCGTCTGTATGGCATACAGTTTCCCGAGTTCCATAGCATCGGCCTGCTCTGCTGTGGCGACATAATTCTCGCCAGTCAGCCTTTTTATCGAGTCAACAAAAGCCTCGCCGCGTTCTCTCCAATTATCATACTTTCCAGCCTCTTCCACTTCTTCACAAGAGATAAAAGCACCCACCAGCAACAGCAAGAAAGGCAAAAACAAAAGGGACTTTTTCATTTACTATTTTACTATTTTACTATTTACTATTTCAGTTTGTTCACGCACCGGTCTATTCCATAACCGCTTTATTGCAAGGTTTTCAGCAACGATGTGATGCTTACACGGTCTGCAATAATATTATTCAGTTCAGAGATAGCCACGCGCTCTTGCTGCATGGTGTCACGATTACGCAGTGTCACACAGTTATCTTCCAAAGTCTGATGATCCACGGTGACACAGTACGGAGTACCAATGGCATCCTGGCGGCGGTAACGCTTACCAATAGAATCTTTCTCATCATACTGACAATGGAAGTGGAACTTCAGATTGTCAATGATTTCGCGCGCTTTTTCGGGCAGACCATCTTTCTTTACCAACGGCATTACGGCCAGTTTCACCGGTGCCAGTGCAGCAGGCAACTTCAAGACAACACGGGATTCACCGCTATCCAACGTCTCTTCACAGTAGGAAGCCGACATGATGCTAAGGAACATGCGGTCTACACCGATACTAGTCTCGATGACATACGGGGTATAGCTTTCGTTGGTTTCCGGATCGAAATACTTGATGTTCTTGCCGGAGAACTTCTCATGCTGGGACAAGTCGAAATTTGTACGGCTGTGAATACCCTCTACTTCCTTGAAACCGAAAGGCATCAAGAACTCAATGTCTGTAGCAGCATTAGCGTAGTGGGCCAGTTTGTCGTGGTCGTGATAACGGTAATGGTCATCACCGAAGCCCAGCGCCTTGTGCCATTTCAGGCGAGTAGCCTTCCAACTCTTGAACCAGTCAAGCTCTGTACCCGGCTTCACAAAGAACTGCATTTCCATCTGCTCGAACTCGCGCATACGGAAGATGAACTGGCGGGCTACAATTTCGTTACGGAAAGCCTTACCAATCTGGGCGATACCGAAAGGAATCTTCATGCGACCGGTTTTCTGTACATTAAGGTAATTTACGAAGATACCTTGTGCCGTTTCCGGGCGAAGGTATATCTTCATGGCACCATCGGCGGTAGAGCCCATTTCAGTTGAGAACATCAGATTGAACTGGCGTACCTCTGTCCAGTTCTTTGTGCCACTGATAGGGCAAACGATTTCTTCGTCAAGGATAATCTGACGGAGTTCGTCCAGATTATTATCGTTCAAAGCCTTGGAAAAACGTTCATGCAAGGCATCACGTTTGGCCTGGTGTTCCAGCACACGACCGTTGGTACTGCGGAACTGAGCCTCATCGAAAGCCTCACCAAAACGCTTGGCAGCTTTGGCCACTTCTTTGTTTATCTTGTCATCGTACTTAGCAAGCTGGTCCTCTATCAACACATCGGCACGATAACGTTTCTTGGAATCGCGGTTGTCAATCAAAGGGTCATTGAAAGCATCTACGTGTCCGCTGGCTTTCCAGATGGTGGGGTGCATAAAGATTGCTGAGTCGATACCGACAATATTTTCGTGCAGCAGCACCATACTCTGCCACCAGTATTGCTTGATGTTATTTTTCAGTTCCACACCCATCTGACCATAGTCATACACAGCTCCCAGTCCATCATAAATCTCGCTGGAAGGGAACACAAAACCATATTCCTTACAGTGTGATACGAGTTTCTTAAAAACGTCTTCTTGTGCCATTTTCTGTTGTATCTAAATTAATTTGAATCTTATTTTCAGCTAAAAAGCGCCACAAAGATAGGGATTTATATCGTAAGTAGGACACGGAGGGTATTAATTTATCTTATTACCAAATAAAAGAAGAAGCTACCTCATAACTCCGAGGTAGCTTCTTTCCCAATTTTACCCAATTACAATTAATTTACCTAAGCACTACAAATCAACCTAATCACAACCAAGAATAATATTATACTCACCTTCAGCGTTTTATCGTATTAACAGTCTCTTGTGGTTTCAATATGTCATTTGTTTTTTCCACAACTGATACCACATCAACATCAAGTACAGCCTTAATATCCTTGGAAGAGGTTCCAATCAAAAACTTATAATTTCCAGCATCCACTACCCATGAAGAAGAAGCTTCATCATAAGAAGCCAAATCCGTAGTGTTCAGTTTCAAAGTGGCAGTAACAGTCTCACCTGGCCTCAATTCCTTAGTTTTGGTAAAAGCTTTAAGTTCTTTTTCCGGTTTGTTCATCTGAAACCTATTGGGAGCGGAGACATAAAGCTGAACAACCTCTTTCCCTGCAAACTTACCAACATTCTTCACATCAATAGAAACAGAATATATACCATTATCAACTTTGACAGACGGATTGACATACTCGAATGTTGTATACGAAAGACCATAGCCGAAAGGATAAGACACTTGCTTTCCGAAACTATCGAAATAGCGATAACCGACAAAAATATCTTCTTCATAATCCGTATAGTCTACATTCTTCACTGAAGAGCTTTTGTACTCCTTATTCCTCACATCTGTATTAGCCCTAGCATCCATAGGAAAATTGGTCGAAGAAGCAACGTCCATCAACTTGTTCGGGAAAGTCATTGTCAACTTACCCGATGGAGATACCTTACCGCTCAACACATCCGTCACACTATTTCCACCCTCCTGTCCTGCCTGCCAAGCCAGCAAAATAGCATCCGGTAGTTTTTTCCAAGAAGCTGTTTCGATTACACCTCCGATATTCAATACCACCACCACTTTCTTCCCAGCAGCATGGAAAGCTTGGCTGACGGACTTCAGCAGTTGCAATTCTTCCTCACTCAGTTCAAAATCACTGACATTACGGTCTACAAATTCACCGGAAGTACGTCCCAGCGTAACCAATGCAACATCCGCTTTAGCAACTTGTTCTGACAACACCTTTGTAGTAGGGATAAGTTCTGTCGGGCGAGGTACCGGCATAAATCTGGAGAAAGGCTGAGACGAGTCAGGAGTATTTTTCTTATTCTCGGCCTCAATATACTGTTCATAATCGGCCTTCAATGCTTCATCTATCTGGTATCCAGCATTCTTCAAACCATCCAATAATGAGACTGTATAGGTACGATTCACATTACCTGAGCCGGTACCTCCTGCTATGAAATCATAGGAAGTACACCCGAAAAGAGCTATATTTCTGACCTTCCTTTCAAATGGCAAGGTTTCGTTATTATTCTTCAACAAAACCATTCCTTCAGTCGCTGACTGGCGGGTAACTGCTGCGTGCGCCTTCAAATCAGGTTTATTGGAATATTTGTATTCTTTAAAATGAGGAGTTTGGAGAATAAGTTCAAGAACACGCTTCACATTACGATTCAGTATGGATTCATCCAATTTTCCGGATTTCACCCCTTCGATAATCATATCATACTGGTTAGCCCTTCCCGGTTGGAGCATATCATTACCTGCTATCATCTGAGCCACGGCATCCTTCCCTCCAAACCAGTCAGTTACCACCATACCCTCGAAATTCCACTCATCACGCAATAAAGTGGACAGCAAGTCTGTATTCTCAGAAGCATAGGTGCCATTAATATGATTGTAAGAGGACATTACTGTCCATGGTGCCGATTCCTTCACTGCAATTTCGAACCCCTTCAAATAGATTTCCCGTAAGGCACGAGGAGTGATACGAGCATCATTAGCATTCCGATTGGTTTCCTGGTTGTTAACAGCAAAATGTTTGATGGAAGTTCCCACTCCGTTGCTCTGTATCCCTCTAACATATGCAGCAGCTATCTTGCCAGACACCAACGGGTCTTCGGAATAATATTCAAAATTACGCCCGCACAAAGGATTCCGATGGATATTCAAAGCAGGAGCCAGTAAAACATCCGCACCATATTCCAACACTTCATTACCAATTGATTTTCCAACTTCCTCTACCAAATCCTGATTCCAAGTAGAAGCAAGTAACGTACCGATAGGAAAATGTGTACAATAATAAGTAGCAGAATCCCCTTCGCGGATAGGATCTATACGTAAACCTGCAGGTCCATCAGCCAACACAATGGCAGGAATTCCCAAACGGGGTATCGGATAAGTAGTACCTGCTGCACCGGGAACCAACTTCTTTGTAGTGCCAATCACCGTACTGTCACCCGAAGTACCCACCATTCCGGTACCGATAACCAAATGTGCCTTTTCTTCCAAAGTCATGGCACCAATAACATCCTCAACAGAATCTTTACCCAATTGAGGAGCCGCAGGGCCACAAGCGCTCAACACGCCTGCAGCCAACAGCAAATAAAACAGTTGTTTTTTCATAGCCTAGTCAGATTTATTTAAACAACTTGGGAGCAAATACAGAGAGATAAATACGCCAGCAGGTCCATACATGTCCACCAGGAGTTTCCATAAACTCATATTTATATCCTTTTTTATCCAAATCAGCGCGATAAGCTGCATTGTTTCTATAAAGAAAATCGTCTTTACCGATACCCAACCAGTAAAGTTTGGGAGCCTTATCAAACTGAACAGCTAACTTTTTATCCATATCCTGATAAACCGGACTATTTTTCTGACCTGCACTCTGGACATTAAGGGCCGCAGAGAATAAACCTACATAGTCGAACATATCAGGATAGTTCAAAGAAATATTGGCAGAATGAAAACCACCCATTGAAAGCCCCGCAATAGCACGATGAGCTTTGTCCGCTTGTACACGATAATTACTTTCTACAAACGTGATAATCTCAGGGAAATAGGCTTCAAAAGCACCGTCCATGGTTCCATTCTTCATATGGTAAGGTTTATAGTATCCCAGACTACTCTCACCAGGTGCAGCCTCCATGGCAGCATGCCCATTGGGCATCACAACAATCATCGGTTCAGCCTTGCCTTGTGCAATCAAATTATCGAGAATCTGTGCAGCACGTCCAAAAGTTGTCCACTCATCTTCATCCCCTCCCATACCATGCAATAAATAGAGTACCGGATACTTCCTATCACCGGATTGTTCATAACCTGCCGGCGTGTAGATATTGATACGGCGATCCATTTTCATACCATCAGAGTGATACCAACGATGGGCCAATGTTCCATGAGGAACTTTATTTACCTTATATAAATCTGCCTTACCATTCCCTACAATAAACACATTGCTTGTGGTAGCAAAGTCACGATAGACATAAACATTGTTAGGGTCTATAGTCGGCACACCATCTACCATGAATTCATAGCTATAAAGTTCTGAATCCAACGGCTTGGTAGTATAGGTCCAAATTCCTTCTGAATTCTTTGTCATGTCTATCAAACCTGCTCCCACCATACCTCCAATGTGTTGTCCCTCCGCCTTTTCGGCAAAGTCACCGGCAATCTGCACCTTTTGGGCATCAGGAGCCTTAAAGTTAAAAGTCACTGTGTTATCTTTGTTCACAATTGCAGACTCGAGGTCTTGCGCTACAAACAAATTCTGCTGGGCAGACATTTGCAGTCCACAGGCTGCCATAAATGCGGCCAATATAATCTTTTTCATTTCAGTTCTTCAAATTAAAGTTCATTGATTCAAGTTCATTCTGCCACTGTAATAATCAGACGATGATAGCGGTTCATCTGTGGCGTACCGTTATCCGTAGCTTCCAAAATCAAGTGGATGGTATCACCGGGGTTGGCATCAGCCGGAACAGTAAAAGTTGTATTTGCAGAAGCAGGGTCATCTACCGCTACTTTGCCCCGATATGTACCGGCTGACACATATTGCCACCATTTAATGGTAAGGGCATCCTTATCCGGATCGGTTACAGTGTATTTAAGTTTCAGCTTCTCACCCGGCTTGGCACTCATGGCAAGCGCCCCTTTTATCACCGGTTCATGATTTGCGTCGGCATAGTTTGGAGTGACCGACCATTTAAAACGGGCAGCCAATCCATTCATTACCGGAGCAGTGAAGTCGGGCAAAGGATAGTGCTCGGCTCTATACTTTATCTGTTCCATGCGCGGAAGATTCTTCACCGAATCGGGAAGGACGGTTCTTCCACCGCACCATCCCCCATAAGTGGGGTCTTCGTGACCACGCAGGCCGTTACCTATCAAATTCAGGAAACAGTAAGTGTCGCCTTCAGCCAGATAGGACCCTTTCGGCTGGATTCCGGTCCAAACCACATAGCCTTGCTTTTTCAATTCATCAACCGTATAACCCGACAAACCGAAGAAATCGAACTTATCACCTTTCACCATCTGCTTACCGTCTCCCCAGACCCGATACATCTCGCCGAAAGGACCTTTACTGCGGATGTTCTCCTGCATCCATTCCGGAGAGTAGAAAATCTGATTTTCCTTGGAGGCTCTTAACTGTGCATTATAAGCCAGGCCGACTGTCATGCCCCCCATCTCCATTTGTCTGAGTTCCGGCCAGAAAGGTCGGATATACCGTGCATACGTATCATCCTGATCACCCGAAAGGGAAAGGACCACTTTTCCTATTATCTTCTCACGGATGCCTTTCCAGGCATCGGTATGCTCATAAATATCCTGAATGGACTTCAAGGCACGGGCGATGGTGCTGCCACCTCCCCAAGCATTGATGAATACCGGATCCGTACAATCATCGAGCAATACAGCTTTAATCAGCTCCGACCCCGGAGTGTCCTTGGAAATATCACCGTCGAACTCGATATTACCGATACGCACTTTAGACTTCAGGTATTCGGGAGTCGGATAAGACGAGTCGTGCACTTTCAGATTGGGATATACTTTCTCATAAGCTTCCACAGCATCGTCAATGAAACGTTCATCCGGATCCCAACGCCAACTTTCCATCGGTCCGTAGTCTATGCCATTACGGGAATATTCACGTCCCGGCACATACCACTTCGTGCCGTGCCCGTCACCTTTCCAATGGAACTGGCTGCTGGCATAAATCAAGCCTTCCACACGGAAATCCGTACTGAAAAGCAGGAAACGTATCAAAGAGTTCAGGTCATCAAGTTCCGGGTCACAAGTAATGATGACACGCGGTTTTGACGATTTTTCACCGGGCGTCTGCTGTCCGCTCATGCAAACCGGCATCACAGCCATAAGGCCTGATAGGAATAAGCATTTTAATTTATTCATAAACTAAGTTTTATTGATTAATTACCAACCCGGGTTCTGGGTCATATTCTTATTGACATTCATTTCAGTGGCAGGGAACGGAAGCAGTTCATGCTTACCACTCTTGAAGCCGGCAGAAGCATTTTTCTGCTCATCCCAGCTTACACGGCCGTCTTTGTAAAGAGCCGGTCTTTCCTGCCCTCTCTTGGCAAGTACCGTAGCAGCATCACCCCACCGAATCAAATCCTGGTAACGGCAGCCTTCCATCCAAAGCTCCAGACGCTTCTCCTTCTTGATATCATCCATAGAAACGTTGCCCAATGCAGGCAACTGGGCACGGTCACGCACTTTATTCACATATCCGGCAGCCTTACTTGCATTTCCGGACTGAAGACTCGCTTCAGCAGCAAGCAGCAGAACCTCGGCATAACGCATGGCACGGGTATTGTTAGGACAACGCAACCACCAATAGTTAATGACATCTGCTTCATAAACACGGTATTTCCAGCTGAAGTAACCGGCATTGTCCGGCATATAAGCTATGGCATTGCTCAATGAGATACCCATATCCTCCATTTGCCGGTATGTCTTGATAGAGGCATTCAACCGATAAGTATCTCCCATTTCGACAAACGCATCGTAGCTTTCCTTCGTCGGATTAAAAAATCCCCAGCCTCCATGAGAATAGATTTGAGTAGGCTCATTGAATGCAAGCATGTCTCCACGCCAATGCACATATACCCAAATCATGTTACTCATAATGCCGGTAACATTGTTGGCGTCGTAAACATAATTACTTTCAAACAGACTTTCACAATTCGCCTCGCCTTTGGTAGTCTGGATATTCTCATAATCACTGTAAAGGTCGTACTTCCCGCTATTGATTACCTCATCCAAAACCGTAACAGCAGCACCATAATTCTTCTGGAATACGTATGCCTTGCCCAACAAGGCTTGTGCAAATTGTTTGGTGATACGATAGGTAAAGTTGTCCAAGCTTGTCTTTTCCTCCAAATTGCCACTGTTGACAGCTTCGGTCAAATCTTGGTTCACCAATGCCCACAGCGCCTCTGTATTGCCATTTGCCTGGGAATATTCGTTTGCTTTCAACGGATGGTCCACCAACGGCGGAGTTCCCCAAAGACTGATCAATTCGATGTAGGACATCGCACGGAAAACCTTTGCCTCTGCACGTGCACGAAGCTTAACCTCAGAATCATCGCCTACATACTGCAAAACAATGTTGGCGGCATAAATCACTTTATAAAGATTCGTATACAACGTTTTAATATGGGAAAAATCAGAGTCGAACGTATAGGTCGACAGCAACTGCGCACTGGCAGCCGTCCAGCTTTCCCCTGCCGAATAGCAATCGTCAGAAAGAAGATTCTTCAGCCAGAACGCAGGCTCATAGGTGTCCTTCCAATTGCTATAGCAGGCTATAATGGCTTCTTCCGCATCGGCATCCGTTTTATAGAAATTTTCGAAAGTGCTTACCCCATGCTGCGAAATATCCAGATTGTCCTCACAAGAGGAAAAGAAAGTACAGCCGGCAAGTAACAGACTTGATAAAATATATTTTGCTTTCATATTTCGTATTGAATTAAAGATTAAAATACTACGTTAAGACCGAGCACGACTTTCTTGCTGGACGGATAAGAGCCCATATCCAAACCCATCGCATTGCCTGTACTCGTAAATTCAGGATCAAATCCGGGATATTTGGTAAATGTGAAGAAGTCGTCTAAAGAACAATACAAACGAAGGTTACTCAAACCCACCTGCTTCAACAAATTCTTAGGCAGGTTATAGCCCAACTGTATCTGCTTGATTTTAAAATATGAGCCGTCGAATACAAATTTGGAGCTCTTTAAATACTTATCATAATTGCTGGGATTGGAACGGGCATATTTTGCATTGTCTCCCACAGCAATCCACCGTCCGTCATAGAATTCCTTCAAGGTATTCGCTTTCATACGGGAAGTACGGTTATAGCCGGCAAACACATCATTGCCATGAGAACCGGAACCAAAGATTGTCAGGTCAAGGCCTTTCCAGGCAGCTGTCAAAGTAATACCATAAGTAAAGTCGGGAATGGCAGAACCGATCTCTGTCTGGTCGGCATCTCCAATAATGTCATCATCATTCTTGTCTTTGAACATTGGGTCACCCGTTTGCGGATCAATACCCGTGCACTCATAACCGCGCATGTACCAAATGGGATGTCCTTCTTCAAAATAATTCATAGTGCCGATACCTGCACTTGTTGTACTGGCAATACGCTCCAATGTTTCATGAAGATAAGTTACTTTATTCTTCAAAGTAGCGATGTTAGCTTTTACACTATAACTGAAATCTTTGATATGATCACGCCATGAGAGTTCAAACTCAAATCCGCTGTTCTTGACATTTCCCGCATTCATAGGTGAAGTAGTGTTACCCACAATCAAAGAAGGAGTAATACCGGTTACAATCAAGTCTTTGGTTTTCTTCTCATAATAGTCAAATCCGAAGCTCAAACGGTCATTCAGCATCCGGAGGTCGATACCCAAGTCTATCTGTTCGGAAGTTTCCCACTTCAAATCATAGTTACCGGTTGCAGATGGCAACGAACCTGTTTCATAAGACACATCACCTGACATCGGATAATTGATTCCAGACAAAATCGTAGCATCATACATATAGTCTGCCAAACCGGCGATACTACCATTCTGTCCCCAGCTTGCACGCAACTTCAAATGAGAGATTGACTTGAGGTTTTCCATAAATTTCTCGTTGGAAAGTACCCAGCCGACAGACACAGCCGGGAAATAGCCCCAACGTTTCTGCAAAGGAAGGATAGACAAGTCGGCTGCATCCGCACGAAGGGTGAATTGGGCAAAATACTTGCCTGCATAGTCATAAGATGCCCGGCCAAAGTAAGAAAGATTGGCATACCTCCGCTTCTCTCCACCACTTACCGTACGAGTGGCAGTACCGGTCCGAAAAGCAAAATAGGCATAATTGGGATCCAACTTGGTAATACCCAAATCAACCTTGTCGCCGGAACGGCTACCATTGATTCCTCCCGTCACTCCAAAGGAAGTATTGGAAGAATAGGACATACCAAGCATCACGTTTACATTGTGCTTATCTGCAAATGTCTTGGTATAGTTGGCAAAGTTTTCCCATTGCCAGTACGTGGTGTTGGAGCTTGTCGCACTTACCGATACATAGTCCTGATAAAGGTCAGAGCAAGTAATGTTAGGCATAACATAGCCGTAGGAATTGCTGTAAGTATAACGGTATCCCAAACGTGAAGTGATGACCAACTCTTTGATCGGAGTAAAATCCAGATAAGTGGAACCGCTGAATACAAAACCATCCCTTTTCGTTGTGCCACGGTCACGCATGATATACGGATTGATATTATTGGAGTCGCCATAAGGGGAAATGGAATAATAATCACCATTGGCATTCTGAAGCAGAGTATGTCCCTGATTCATATAGTTAATCATAGTGTCGGGCAGTTTGTCCGGTGCATAGGTGACCGGCGTCAGAGGGTCAAGCTGAATGGCAGACAGCATCAGAGAACCGGTTGCCGAACCTTCGCTTACAGACTGTACATGATAACGGGAAAATGAATTGTTTGTCGTGAACTTCAACCAATCCTTTATTTTATAATCTGCATTGACAGTGCCGGTAATGCGGTCAAAAACATCCTTATTGCCAACAATGGGACCATTATTACTTAAATAAGAGAGTGAGGCGAATAATGAGCCATTATCATTGGCACCTTGGAAATTGACATTGTGACGCTGCATCATGGATGATTCAAATGTCTCTTCTATCCAATCGGTATTTGTCTTTCCATCCCAATACCTATCTATTGTTTCTCTGGGAATAAGATTACCTTCAGTCATATAATTGACATATTCCTGAGCATTCAGAATATCAGGAGTACGACCTAAAGACTGGGAGGACAACTGGAAATCATAAGAAATACGACGAACTCCTTTTTTTGCCTTCCGGGTGGTAATCAAGACAACACCATTACCGGCCTGGGCACCATAGATAGCAGCAGAAGCAGCATCCTTCAACACCTCCATACTCTCAATATCATTCGGATCGAGGTTACTGATGTCTTTCGTACGCAAACCATCGACCACATACAAAGGATCTGAACTGGCATTACTGCTATATCCACGGATACGAATGGCGGGATTCGAACCAGGAGCCGCAGATGCAGAAATAATTTGCACACCGGCTGTTTTACCCTGCAGGGCCTGCTCAGCATTGGTTATGGTACGATTTTCAAAATCTTCTGCTTTTACGGAAGAAATCGCCCCTGTTACGGAACTTTTCTTCTGTACACCATATCCTACAACAACCACTTCATCCAAAGTCTTGCTATCTTCCTTCAGTATAATATTCATAGTACCTGCAACGGCTTTCTTTTCCTGGGTCACATACCCGATATACGAAAAGACAATAGTGGAACCCTCGCTCGCTGATAAGGTATAATTGCCATCCAAATCAGTTATAACACCATTTGTCGTTCCTTTTTCCAATACACTTACACCAATCATCGGTTCATTAAGCTCATCAGTAATTCTGCCAGATACATTTACTTGTTTCTGTGCAAAAACAGATGTCATACCTACCAAAAGGAACAGCACTAAGGCCATTAACCTTTTCTGTCTAATTTGTGTTACAATCGTTTTCATTTAATATTATTTTGGGTTAACAATGAATTTAAAATATCAGTTTGAAAGAGTAATCAGTACCAGCCCCACAACAAAGAGCACAAACATGGTTGCAATCATAGGTACAGTCCCCTTTGGAGCGCCTTTGAACTCCTTCCATACAAAGAATCCCCAAATCATGGCTACCACCGGTGCGGCATTGCTCAATGCATAGGCTATAGCCGGATTGGCAGAACCAGCTCCCATAAAGCTGACTACCATACCACTCATCCAAATAAAACCTCCCAACATACCAATCAGATGTGTACGGGTGTCACCTTTCAGATAATCCTTCATTGTCACCTTGTTTCCCTGAGCCGGATGACTCATAGCAAACGTATTAAAGACAGGAGTCGTGATAAGGACACCGGCAGCAAAACAAAATACACCGGTATAGGGAGTCAGTGTTCCCGTACCACCCGTTACATACTGAGGATTTAGTGATTTTACAACCAAGCCATAGAAGAACATGATGGCCAACCCCGCTACAATAGCCAATAAGATACCTTTTTTAGGAGTAGACGCCTGACTTGCCGACATCTTTCCATAAGCCTTGCCACAAATGCAGATGGCTACCACAATAACAGCTACTCCTATCCAAAGCAATGCCTGGCTTCCAGGGTATACTTCGCCGGCCAAAGATATCAGTAGATAATTAAAAATTATACCGCCTATCCAAGCTAAGCCTCCACCAATGGGAAACCCTATCGACATCCCGGCTACAGCAATGGCTGCCGTCAGAAAGATATTACCGAAATTCCATACAATACCGCCCAGGAGCGCATACTTCATACTATTCCAGTCCATTACTGCCAAATCCCCAAAGAAAGTACGACCTTCACTTCCCAAGTTACCCAATGTCAGGGCACCTAACAGAGCTGTGAAAAATAAACCGAAAGTCAAATCCCAGTAGAAAAGCTCAAAACTCCAGCTTTTCGATGTCACCATCTTCTGCGTATTCGCCCAAGAGCCCCAACAGAGGCAACAATAGACACAACACAGAATGGCCCCAATATAGTTGTCAACAAGTATCATAATTTATTTTCTGTTGTTTACCGTGTGTTTACCTATTTATTCATGCACATACAGATTCCACCCCAAATAACCCTCGATGGCCTCATTCAGAATATTCTTTACATCATTACGAACCATAGCCACATGATGTTCAAAACCATTCTTGCAAATATGTTTCATCAAAATCTGTAAGTTATCCACTTTGGTAACAGCTATACATCCATCCATTCCATACGGATCATCCGTGATTTCACCAGTACCCAAATAAGCCTTGATAACGCCTTTAGTATCATCAGTGGAAATACGGAAGAATGTGAAATCACCTTTAGTCACTTTGCCATATACAGCACCGAATGTATTGACCTTACCTAGCGTACGTCCCAGAACGCCAAGTGTACCAAGCTTTAAGTCATTTCTGACAAACGATTTCGGGAAATTACCGCAATGAGTACACACACATTTATTCCGGTCTTCCGCAAAATTATTGTTCCAGTCAAGTAATGCCGATTGACCTTGCGCTGCCAATGTCAAAGCATACATGGATACAGCACCGGCAATATCAACCTCACAAGCGGCAGGTAGTAGTTTTTCACCCAGCATACTCATTGTCACACAAGCTGCACAACCATAGTTCTGTTCCAAAGAGTCCCAGCACTGCACAGCCACAGCATCAATCTGATTGGCTTCAATCCACCGTTCTACAGCCACGCCAAACTTTGCCTGAAGCACTAGCTTGTCATTGTATTCTTTAGGAACTACTGCGTAGCACTTAATCTCTTCAAGTTTCTTCAGCAGTTCCACATCTGTATCCTCAATCTTACGGGCAGCACCGAGTATTTCAGAAAGATCGACTGGAACGACTGTAATACCACTCTTCTGCAACAGTTTTTCACTGGCACGTACCGTCTGAAAACCGGCTGGACGGGCACCGATAGCACCGACACGTGCATGGCGCAAACCATTGACCACACGACAGATACCGGCGAACTTATTAATATCCTTAGCCAATAGTTCAGAGTATATAGAATAGGTATGCAGCGTGGTATCTGTAAAAGGAATACCATATTGATACAAATTATTGCAAACAGAAATTTTACCACAGAAAGCATCACGGCGGCTGTCCAAGTCCACCTTGTCATTCTCGTCGTCACAGGCTTGTACCAAAATGGGAACATTCAAATCAGCCACACTGATAGCATTGATTATTCCAATCTCAAAGCCAAAGTTGGGTAGAGATACTATAATGCCGTCAATACGGTCACGATTTTGACGGAACAGTTCGGCACATTTCAATCCGTCTTCACGGGTTTCAATACTGCTACTGCCAGTAGGAGTAGCATCTTCAGGTAAAATTACATAGTCATAGCCTTCGTCTGCAAGTGTTCTCAACAGCTGTTTGCGAACATCTTTGGCCAATTCTGAATTAAAATAAGCACGGGTGCCGATAATTATACCGAAGCACATTCTTTCCTTGTTTTTCATCGTAAATAGTTGGTGTTAAAATTATACTTAGAAGATATTTATCCGATTAATTGATTTACTGCTTTCAGCCAGCCTTCACACCATTTCTCCATCAGTGGTAAGTTGCCCTGCGGTTCTATTCGGTAGCGGCTCCGGCGTAATACGGCCACTTGTTCAAAGCTCGTCCATATCTTGCGGGCCATTCCATTCATCACAACAGCTCCCAAAGCCGAGGCCTCCTCAACATCCGAACAATTGATCGGTACACGTAAACAGTCAGCCTGGAACTGCATTAAAAATTTATTTTTTGTAGGTCCTCCGTCAACCCTGATTTCTTTCAGTTTTATACCTGCCTGAGTGGTCATCGCTTTGACTAAATCATTAACTTGATAAGCTATGGATTCAAGCGCCGCCCTAAGAACATGTGGCTTCCCGGTACCTAAAGTCATCCCTAAAATGGCCGCCTTTATATCCCCTTGCCACCAAGGAGCACCCAGTCCGGCAAAAGCCGGTACAACATACACCCCTCCATTGTCTTCCACAGTAACAGCCAGTTCTTCTGCTTCATCGGGCGAACCGATCATCTGCAATCTCTGTTCCAACCACTTGATAGTACCGCCAGTACAATGAATATTCCCCTCAAAAGCATAGAACACTTTTCCAAGTGCGGCAAAACCTATGGAAGTGACCAATCCCCGAGGAGCTGTAGCAACCTTTTCGCCAATATTCACCATTACTGATGAACCGGTACCATAAGTGACCTTACCTAATCCCTCTTCAAAACACATCTGCCCAGTCAGTGCCCCATGCGAATCGCCCAATACACCGGCAATGGCAATAGGGCTCTTGAACAGCCCACCTACCGTAGTTTTTCCAAAAACAGCATCACAAGGCAACAATTCCGGCATCATGATTTTGGGTATAGTGAACAATTCCAACAAGTCATTATCCCATTGCATTGTATGAATATTCAATAAAAGGGTCCTGGAAGCATTCGTATAATCTGTCACATGGCGTTTACCATCGGTTAACTTCCAAATCAGCCACGTGTCAATGGTCCCCATCAATAAATCTCCATTATCAGCAGCCTGACGGGCTCCCTCCACATTGTCAAGTATCCACTTCACACCACTAGCCGAGAAATAGGGGTCTAACAACAAGCCACTTCTTGCTTGTACAAACTCACTGCATCCTCTATTTTTCAAGTCATTACAGATATCAGCACCACGCATACATTGCCATACCACAGCATTGTATACCGGTTTACCCGTATGTTTATTCCATACGACCACTGTCTCGCGTTGATTAGTGATAGCCAACGAATACATATTGTCTGCCGTTTCCTCTTCGACCAACTCAGCAATGCCCTTCAGCACATTCCGATAAATTTCTTCAACATCATGCTCCACCCATCCAGTTCGGGGATAATATTGCTCGTGAGTGACATTGACACGCCTCAGCATTTCACACCTCTCATTGAACAGCATAGCCTTGGTAGCCGAGGTGCTTTGGTCTATTGCAATTATCAAGTTTTTCATTTTAGGTATTATTAAAGGCTGATTATTTCTTACTTAAGGAAGTCAAGGGCAGTTTTCACGATACCAGGTGCATCCAACCCATAATGAGCAAAAATTTCGGAAGAACTCCCATGCACCACATTCTCGTCAGGAATCCCCAGAATTTTCACGGGTACGGGATTTTCGGAAATGATTTCAGTCACCATCGCTCCGAGGCCTCCATACTGACTATGCTCCTCAACCGTGATAATACGACCGGTTTCAGAAGCAGCTTTCAAAACAGCCTCCTCATCACAAGGTTTAATAAAGGACATATCCAGTACCCGGACTGAAATACCATATTTACGCAACTCCAAAGCCGCTTGATGTGCATGGTATACGGTTTCACCGGTTCCAATGATTGTCAAGTCGGTCCCGTCCAATAACATGTTTGCCTTACCTATGACAAAATCAAAATCATCGTTCTCATAGACATCAGGAACTGCTGCACGTCCTACACGAACATAAACCGGTTCAGGATAGTCAATCAAAAACTCAACCAGTTTTTTTGTCTGTCGGGCATCACAAGGCAACACAATATTCATACCGGGGAAAGTACGTAACACGGCAATATCATGCAAGCTATGATGGGTAGCCCCCAAAGCTCCGTAAGCTACTCCTCCACTTACTCCCAATATCTTTACGTTGTTCTGACTATAAGCCAAGTCTACCTTTACCTGTTCCAGACTGCGAGCCACATAAAAACAAGCCGGACCACACACAAACACTTTCTTTCCGCTATGAGCCAACCCAGCTGAAATACCCACAGCATCCTGCTCCGCAATACCACACTCCACGAATTGCTGTGGCAATTCTTTGGCAAAATCATTTAACGTCACCGAACCACGTGCATCCGTTGTCACAGCAATGATATCTTTGTCCATCCGGGCCAATGACAACAAAGTGTCGGTGAAACTTTTTCTGCAAGCTATCATATCAATTATATTCTAAATTTTTTATCCTTTCTGAAATTTCCCGAATAGCCAGTTCATACTGCTCGTTGTTCGGAACCCCATGATGCCATTTGGCCACTCCCTCCATAAAAGACACTCCCTTGCCTTTTGTTGTATGAGCCACCAGCAAATGAGGATGGTGATTTGCATAATCAATGGAACGGAAAGTCCGGATAATGTCTTCCATATCGTCACCATTCATATCCTTTACCTCCCAACCAAATGCCGTCCAACGGTCACGGATGTCATCAATCCCCATCACATCTTCCGTATCTCCACTAATCTGCAAATGATTACGATCTATTACAGCTACCAGATTATCCAGCTTGTACTGCCGGGCAGCCATTGCAGCCTCGTATATGGAACCTTCACCCTGCTCACCGTCTCCCATCAGCACATAGGTTTTATAATTCCTCTTATCCATTTTAGCTGCCATGGCTATACCCACCCCGACAGACAAGCCATGCCCCAAGGCTCCAGTATTCACTTCAATACCCGGAACTCCGATAGTGGGGTGCCCCGAAAGAATGGAACCATATTGCCCCAAGGTGTCCAAAATGCCTTCAGCCATGAACCCTCTGGATTCCAGCGTCACATACAAAGCCTCCACACAATGTCCCTTACTCAAAATGAAACGATCCCGCAAATTATCCTTAGGGTTACCTGCATCTACATTCATCACATCAAAGTAAAGAGCAGTAAGAACATTGAGGCAAGACAAGTCTCCACCGATATGTCCGGCTTTTGCTTTATAGATAATTTCAATTAATCTTTTTCGATTTCTTTCTGATTGAAGAATTAATTCTTTTGTTTTCATAGCTTATATACTTTCGTTTCCTTTGCAAATAAAACAAAAGAAAAGCACAAATCGAAAGAAAACGAAAGATTTTCATTCTATATTAACATATTTTATGGTTAATAAGAAGGAAAAAACAAATAAATAAAATACAAAACAAAAGCAAACGATAAAATAAAAGATAATTATTAGAATAAAAAAGAAGAAAAACAGCAAAAACGGACTTTCATTTGACTTTTTTTGACTACCTTTGCGAAAAAATTAAATGATTACACAATGCTCAATACTATAGACGAAGGAATCAAAGCGGTTCGGCAAGGAAAAATAGTGATAGTTGTCGATGATGAAAATAGAGAAAATGAAGGTGATTTTATCGTATCTGGTGAAAAAATCACCCCTGATATTGTCAATTTCATGATTACACATGGAAGAGGGCTTCTTTGTGTACCATTACCTCGTTCGCGTTGTGAAGAGCTTCAACTATACCCGATGTCGGAAGACAACACTTCTCTTTTAGGCACTCCGTTCACCATGTCTGTCGACCTGAAGGGCTACGGTTGTACAACGGGGGTTTCCGCCTATGACCGTTCTGCTACCATACGCGCTTTGGTTACTGGCAATATAAAACCGTCGGAATTGGCACGTCCCGGACATATTTTTCCTCTCTACGGACATGAAAATGGAGTATTAGGACGCGACGGACATACAGAAGCCTTGCTAGACCTGACAAGAATGGCAGGATTGACACCCGGTGGCGCCCTCATTGAGATACTGAACCAGGATGGAACAATGGCCCGTTTGCCTCAATTACTAGAAATAGCAGAAAAGTTCCAGCTGAAAATTATAGCTATCAAAGATATCCAAGAGTATCGCAGGAACAACAAGATATAACAATATATAAAGTAGATATGGCACTAAACCAAAGAAGAGTCAAGATTTTGGACCTAATCCGCGAAGACGGACATGCAAAAGTTCAAGAATTAAGCAGGATTTTCAATGTTACGGATGTTACAATCAGACAAGACTTGGAAGCCCTTGAAAAATTAGGGTATATCCAAAGAGAACATGGTGGAGCTTTCCTAAAAGACGTAGGCTCATTTGCAAAGACCGGAAAGGTCTTCAACCAAAACCATATTGAAGAAAAAAGAGAAATAGCCCGAAAAGCAGTATCGTTTATCCGCGAAGGCGAATGCATCATTCTCGATTCAGGTTCCACCACTACAGAAATAGCCAAACTACTTACGCAATACAAAGAGCTCACTGTCATCACCAATGCACTGAACATAGCGTTGATATTGGGCGAGAATCCCGGTATCACCCTCATCGTGACGGGAGGAGAGTTCAAAGCGCCTACCCTTTCACTGACCGGAAAGATGGCAGCCGACTCACTCAAAGGTTTCCATGCCAACAAATTATTCCTCGCCACAGCAGGAATATCTCCGAACATGAGCCTGACTTATCCAAGCCTCAGCGACCTGATGGTAAAATCGGCCATGATAAAGGCTGCCGAAGAAGTCATCCTGGTAGCCGATTCTTCCAAAATCGGGATAAGCGCATTCGCAAGTTTAGGGTCGATAACTATGGTGAACTCCTTCATCACAGACAATCATATCTCGAAAGAGAATATTGAGAAAATGAAGGGGAAAAACATAAATCTCCTGATTGGATAATTGAAAGGGAAAAAGAGACCCGGCCCTCGTACCCATTTATATTATATTACAAATATAAGTACAATCCGCCTGCATTCCCATGCCTTTTCATCTCACTCACTGAACGAACCGGATTCAGTCAGGGACTGAAAGCCTTTCACTCAGGGACTGAATGCCATTCAGTCCCTGAGTCATTGCACCCCCTCTCAGAAGGTATCAGGAAGGGGGTATAGTAAACCACCCACCCCGTAAAAACAAGCAATAAAATTATAGGACATCCTCCTCTGAAAGCCGATATGCTTCCCTGACCACTTCCTGCGGATAGCCGCACATCTCGATAATCCGGATGGCATTACGTTCCGTCACCGGTCCCGGCTTCAACTTATAATCAAAAGACAATGTATTGTCGGCAACACACTCACAAAAATGAAACAATTCATATTCGTCCTCAAGTAAGGAAGCCAGTTCGACATCGTGAGTGGAAGCAAACACAATACTGTTCTTGTGCGCCAAAGCAGACAGCACAGCTTTGGCTATAGCTATCCGTTCCACCGTATTCGTTCCCTTGAACAACTCGTCCAGCAGGAAAAGCCGCCAACACTCCTTTCCGGCTTCCAGCATCTCTCGAACAATTTGCACCTCCTGCAGAAAGAAACTTTTTCCTTCCATCAGACTATCCTCCAGATGGATAGCAGAATATAATGCAGTATCCATAGGAAAACGGAAACTGCGGGCAAAACAAGTATGGAGCACTTGTGCGGAAAGCAGGTTAAGTCCGATGGCACGGATAAAAGTTGTCTTACCGGACATATTGGAGCCGGTAACAAGGACAGATTTGCCACAGAGTGTAATGTCATTAGGGATACAACGTTCTATAAGCGGATGATAAAGCCCTTCTGCATGAAACGTTTCACCCTCGCTGCAAGCTTCCGGTAAAACATAATAAGGCAGCCCATTCCGGAGTTCGGAAACAGAGCAAAGCACATCCACCAATCCGAAATAGCGGAAAACCTCTTCAATCTGTTCCTGTCTACCCTGCAATAGAAAGAAAGCCTTGGAAACCGGAATAACTTCCCGCAGAAAAAACACATTCACTATCTCGGTGAAGAAATAAGCGAAAATGGCGATGTCGCTCTCCAGTCTGATACTGAAACGGAAAGTGGAAAGTTTCTTTCGCAACGGATGCAATGCCTGCAAAGTCTTTTGGATATCCCGATGCACGGATGCACACAACGGAATCTGTGCCAACTTCTCCGCTTGCCTGAGCAACTGCCATAACTGAGGAATGGAAAAGAAATAGCCCTGAATCCGCGCCTTGCTGCGATAGTGCAGTACCATGTTCACCAATACCGATGTGCACAAAATCCCCAAAACATAAAGCGAAGACGTAATGTAAACTATTCCCAACAAAACAAAAGGCGCGAATTGCAAGATAGTCAGCAAACGGTAAAAGCGGCGGGAATACACGGGATGGGAAATGGAGAATAGCGATGCAATGGTATAAGCATCCGGCGTATCCAGTTTCCGCAACTCCGACCGGATTTCTGCACGCAACTCCTTGTCAGCAGAAAGCTTACGAATCACTTCCTCTTGTTCCGAAATCTCCGAAAGACGGTTGTAATGCAACACGTCGTAGAGGTACTGTCGGCCCACACAAGAAGAGGTACGGTCAGCCCATTCGAAAAAATCATCCAGATTGAGGTCATCCCAGGTTTTCTGCGACACCAAATGTTCTGTCTCCCTCGCCGACCGGTACTCGTGGTATAGCGATATATCCGAAAATGACTGTTCCATCAAAGAATTATTTGGAATGATGCACAAAAATAATGAAAAGATTGCATTCTATCTAATTTCCTTGCTGCTTTCCCTATATTATGTTTACTTTGCGGATACAAACACTTTTCATTACTTCACCATTAAAATTATAACAAGATGAAACACACTTTTTTCACATTGACACTGTTTTTACTGGCCTTACTGTCAACATCATGCGGAAACAAGAAAGTAGCATATCAGAATCCCCTGCCCATGGCCTTCGGAGACCCGTTCCTACTGAAAGCTTCCGACGGCAAATACTATATGTACGGAACGGGCGGAGTATCGAACGGTTTTAAAGTATACTCCTCCGATGACCTGGTGACATGGACAGACGAGGGTCCCATCTATCAAGGCGGCACCTCCGACTCATGGGCCACCGACTGTTTCTGGGCACCCGAAGTGTATGAACGGGACGGCAAATACTACCTATGGTTCAGCGCCAACTGGAAGGAAAATCCCACTAAGGAGCAAGAGAACTTCCGTATCGGTGTAGCCGTAGCCGATAAGCCTACCGGCCCTTTCAAAGACCTGTTCAACCAACCGGTATTCGACCCCGGCTATCCTATCATCGACGCAAACATACTCTTTGACGATGCTTCCGGAAAGACCTACCTCTACTACTCCCGCTGCTGCTACAAACATGCCGTTGAAAGCGAAGTTTCAGCATGGGCTAAAGAAAAGGGCTGGTTTGACGAGATTGAGGAAAGTTGGATTTACGGTGTGGAACTGAAACCAGATTTCTCCGGTATCATCGGAGAACCGGTAGCACTGCTTTGCCCGCCCCAGACAATGGACGACCCTCAAGCGGAATGGGAGAACCGCTCGGTGACTTCACATGAAGTCAACAGACGCTGGACAGAAGGTTCGTATATCGTGAAGCACAAAAATCTTTACTATATGCTGTACTCTGCAAACTTTTTCGGAGGGAAAAATTATGCGGTGGGTTATGCTACCTCCCAGAACCCCTTAGGACCATTCACAAAAGCTGCCAACAATCCGGTGCTGCAAAAGGATACAGAGCAAGGCGGCATCGTGACCGGAACCGGGCATTGTATGCTCATCGATATTCACAACCGCCTCTACTGTGTCTATCATGGACGCACCGAAACCACTGGTGACGAACGAATGGTATTCATCGACCTCATAGACATCCAACCAGACGGGAAACTGGTAGTCCACGGACCGAATACGGATTTACAGAAAATCACATATTAAAGCTATCAGGCGCAGACTGTACAGCATTTCACGGTTCATTATTCCCCGTGGCTCTCCTATACATTCCGCGCCTGATGAAAATTAAAAAGGACATATCCATACACAACAATCCGCTCCATATTTGTTCCTGACTTCAATTCTATTTTCACCGGTATCCAATACAATGCCTTTCCATTCCAGTACATTTACGGAATCAGGTTTTGCAGTCCCATATGCTTTGCCATTGATATACAATTTGGCAGCTCCGCTATTGCTGAATACTTGCACATCAACGGTTTTGCGGGTTCTGTTTACCAATCGTTTTCCTGCGATATATACAAACTTATCTTCTTGATTCCAGTTTGCCTTATAAAAGTAAAAGGCATCTTTCTTTATTTTCCGGTCGTAAGTCACCAGCCCCTTATCGTTGCGTCCCATAATGGATCCCTCCCTACGGCCTGCCGCCGAAAAGTCGAACATGCACCAGATGAAGTTGCACCACAAGAATTCGCGTTCCTGAAGCTGTTTCCAATTCTCCACATGATAATAAGTCTGCCAGTTTTCGGGATGCCATTGCCCCCACGGTTCCGGATGCCTCAGCGAGTCCTCCTGCTGGAATACGCATGCCCCGGCACCATACTCGCTGATGCCCATCTTCCGCTCCGGATGTGCTGCATGCTCGCGGTCTATCCAGCGCCCCATGTCATCCATGTTGTCGCCATACCAGCCGAAATACTTGTTGAAAGCAATCAGGTCGGTGAATCCGTTGAAGTCGTCATCCTGATTACTGGCTCCCATAGTGGGACGGCTCGGGTCCAACTGACGGGCCAAAGCATGAAGCTCTGCCGCCATACGCGAAGGACGGTCCAGCCAACCGGAATTTATCTCATTGAACAGCCCCCAGAACAAAATGCAGGGGTGATTGTAGTTCTGTAAAATCAGTTCCTTCAATTGCAGGCGCAAGTTTTCATCATAAGCAGGATTATTCACATAAACATTGACAAAAGGAATCTCAGCCCATGCCACCAGTCCCCGCTTGTCCATCTGTTGATGCATGTATTTGGCTTGCGGATAGTGACAAAGACGCACGGCATTGCATCCCATTTCCTGCATCAAGTCCAAATCTTCATCATGGTCTTGCGGATAAAATGCCGAAGCGCGTTCTGCCCTATCCTGATGCCGGTTCACGCCATTCAAGCGATAAGGCTTTCCATTCAGGAAGAAACCTTTCTCCGCATCGGCATGAAAGTAGCGGAAACCTATCTCTTCTTCGCGGCGGTCTATCTCTTTTCCATCCTTACGCAATATCACCACTCCTTTATATAAATAGGGATTCTTCACTCCATCCCACAAATGAGGCCTTTCAAGCACTATGTCCATCATCACCTTTTTATCCTCACCCACCTCTGCACTGGCAACACGGCAAAGCAACTTTTCCTTGTCATATAGTCGAAACTCCACCTCGCAACCGGTCACAGTAGTTTCCCTTGCCGAAAGCAGTGCTTCAATTTTCAAATGGGCCTTTTTCTCCGATACATCGGACTGAGTGAAGAATACACCTGAAGAGGCATAATAAGCAGGTTCTATGCAGACATCCTCCGTCACCAGCAGTTCCACCCCCCGATACAACCCACCAAACATATTGAAGTCGCCGCAAATGGGAGCGACATCCATAGTCTGAGCATTGCTGACACGAATTTCCAATACACTTTCTGTTCCCGGGACCAGGAAATCAGTCAATTCTGCCACAAATGCCGTATAACCACCCTTATGTTGCATCACAAAATGATGGTCGATAAAAATGTCGGCAACCGTCTGTGCAGCCATCACTTTCAAGAAAAAACGTTTGCCCCGATAATGGGCAGGAACAGACAACTTACGACTGTAATTGCATAATCCCCTATAATAATCGGCATTGCCAAACATGCCATCGCCCGCATTCCAAGTGTGAGGCAAAGTAACCTTCACTATTTCCGAAGCAGGTGCCTGAAAACCCCGGTGGAAATTCCATCCTTCATTCAGTGGAATCACCTCTACGGCAAATACACATGTTGACAATATTCCCAAAGAGAATAAAAATAAAATGATGAATCTGTTCATTTTCGATAAAGTATTAGAAGGTTAATCATATTGGCAGGAACCAGTCCTTCCCTGCAAAGGTATGAAATAAATGTTGAATAATAAATGAGAAAAACACTTCAAGACACGCAAGACAACAAACGGATGGCATGTTTAAGACTTATACGACCGCGATGCAACATTACAGACCTATTAATGCAACATATTTACGTTTATTTAAATAAGATATTGCTATCTTTGAGAATTCAATTTCAGATTATATAGTATGTCTTTTACAAACTATTTACACAAATTAGTGTTCCCCCTCATTATTCTGTTACTGGCTTATCTGCCGTTAGCAGGACAAACTCCGTATGTATTTCGCCATCTGAAAGTAGAAAACGGGCTTTCAAACAATAACGTAAAAACCATATTGAAAGACTGTGAAGGCTTTTTATGGATAGGGACCGCCAATGGATTGAACCGATACGACGGATATAGCTTTAAAGTGTATCAACCCAAAGAAAAAGACATCCATTCTTTATTGTCTAACGACATCTGGAACTTACAGGAAGACGGTTTGGGCAATTTGTGGATTGGAAGCGAGGCAAGATATTGTATATACGACCGAGACAAAGACAACTTCATTACCGATATTCCCTCATACCTCCTTAAAATAGGCATCCAGATAAATGGTACCTACAAAGTACATGTTGACAAAAGACACAATTTATGGGTACTGCAAGGCCAAAATGCTTTTTACTTCAATTTTTCTCATAAAACCCTTAAAACATTCAAAATAGAAAACTTTCCAGAAGAAACTCCGGAACTGAGTATCAGCGATGATGGTGAAAACCTATATCTTCTTTGGAATTCGACCTTATTGAAACTAGAGAACAACGCAAAGAAATGTAAACGGGTAGATAACATCAGCTTACCCTCCAACTCTATTATCGAAAAGCACATATACACTGATTATCATGGAGGCATCTGGCTATATTCATATACCGATGAACAAATATTCTATAAGAAAAACATAAAATCGGAATGGAACCAAATCAATCTCCATTCCAAAATAGAGACAAAAAGTAATGCGGTAAGGAGCATACTGGATGACTCGAACGGACATGTCTGGATAGGAACGGACCATAAAGGAGTATTCATTTATGACTACGTAAATGATAACCTTGTCAACCTCCTGAATACCCCTATGTCTTCCACATCCCTTGCTTCCAACAGAATAAATACAATCTACCGTGATGATTCAGGCGTCATTTGGTTAGGAAATTTCAAAAAAGGAGTTTCTTATTATCACGAAAGCTTCCATGAATTTATTGATACCCAGCATAAAGAATGCGGTGATATAGCCTCCATTTTAGAGGATAAGGCCGGAAACATTTGGCTGGGAACAGATGGGAACGGACTTTATGTAAAAGAAAAGCAAAAAGGATTTGCCATTCGCAAACTATCCATCCCCGACATAGCCATCATCAGTCTTCTCGAAGACCATAAAGGACGGATTTGGGCAGGAAGTTATCAAGACGGATTGTTCTGCTATGAGAACAACAGTATTCGCCATTTTACTCCAGAGAACAGCCAACTGCCATACAGTGGCGTATGGAGTATGAAGGAAGACCGATATGGAAACTTATGGATAGGTTATGTACTGGAAACTTTGGTTTGTTTTAATCCGGACGCAAATACTGCGACAAGTTATCTACTACCTGATGGGAATAATATCAATGTACTCAATATCTGTTATGACTATGGAGACAAAATGTATATCGGGACTACATACGGACTCTGTGTAATGGACATCGTGACGAGAAAACCCGAAATGATTTATGCCAATCGAAAAGAGACACAGCCATTCAAGCAGCTCTTCATTTCCACTGTATTCAAGGACGACAGAGATATATTGTGGTTAGCCCATAAACAAGGATTGACTGCCTGGGACTTAAAAAATGATTCACTACACTGGTTCGACGTAAACAACGGATTGTGTGACAATCTCATTAACAGTATAACCCAAGACAATCATGGTAACATGTGGCTTGCAACAAGTAACGGATTGTCTATATTGGAAGTAACCCCAGACACCCAGGAAGGAGTAGACTTTTCTTTCAAGAATCTTTCTACCAGAGACGGATTGCCAGAAAATCATTTCAACTCCCATTCCGCTTGTAAATTGTCCAGCGGAGATTTACTGCTGGGAGGCACCAGTGGCTATACATCTATAAATCCGAACAAGCTGACCGAAAAGAGCCGACCGCTGGCAAAGGTGTATTTTACAAATCTGACCATTGGCAATCAACATATAGAAGTAGACTCAATATATGAAGGGCGTAAACTATTAACAACTGTACTTGGCAGAACCCCATCATTGTCTGTCAGATATGACGATTATTTAATCTCCATCGAATTTGCCGCAGGCGATTTGCTGAATGCTGATAAAATAAGATATGCCTATAAACTGGAAGGATTAAATACCCAATGGTACTATACAAACGAGAACAAAGTAGCTTTCACCACCCTTCCTCCTGGCAATTACAAACTATTGATTAAAGCTTGTAACAGTGACGGTATATGGAATGACGAAGCTAGTGAGTTGAATATAACCGTTTCATCTCCAATATATTTATGTAATGTTGCTATCATCTTATACATATTGTTTGCCATTGGTATAATATCCTATGTAATATACCGATTCAAAAAGCATCACAACATAAGACTGGAGCAACAACGAGCAAAACTGGAGCAAGAACAAAAGTTGCTCCTGAATGAGATGAAGCTAAAGTTCTTTACAAATATAAGCCATGATTTACGTACACCACTGACGCTTATCATTAGCCCGTTACAAATGTTATTGTCAGAAACCCTGGATGACGGAATACGCAAAAAACTAAATACAATCAATAAAAATGCACAACAATTACTTACATCGATAAACTCTCTGCTTGATTTCCGGAAACTGGATGTAGGAGCCGAGACAGCTCATTACAAATCGGGAGATATTGTCAACTTTATCCGCGAGATTTGCAGTACTTTTCAAGAGTATGCTCTTGACCATACCATCAGCTTCTGTTTCATGTGCGAAGTAGAAAACCTGAACATGTCCTTCGATCCGGTTAAAATAAAAAAAGTAATGAACAACTTGTTGTCCAATGCCTTCAAATACACTCCTGATAAAGGAGAAATCAATGTACATCTTTATCGCGAAGATGACAATGTATGCATCTGTGTGGCAGACAACGGACAAGGTATCATAGACAAAGACAAGAAACATATCTTCGAACGTTTTTATCAGGTGCAACAAACTTCGGAAAAAACCGGCAGTGGAATCGGCCTGCATATTGCAAACGAATATGTACATCTACACAAAGGAACAATCTCCGTTACAGACAATTTTCCTAAAGGTTCCGTATTTACCGTTAAATTGCCTATCGTCACATATGCCAGTGAAAAGGAGGAATTACTTCCGGAACTGCTAAACAATGACAAAGCTCCGAATGAACTTCCCGTTCCAAATGCGGAAGAATTGCGGTATACCATCTTGTTGGTGGACGACAACAAGGATTTCTGTAGTTTCATGTCTGAATACCTGTCCGATGAATACGCCATACAGGTTGCCTACAATGGAGCAGAGGCATTGAAGATATTAGAAAAAAACAGTGTCAATATTGTAATAAGCGACATCATGATGCCAGTGATGAATGGAACAGAGCTATGTCGGCAAATCAAAACAAACATGCAATGGTCCCACATTCCCGTTATATTGCTTACAGCCCGTATGGCAGAAGAATACAAAAGTGAAGGATTTGAGCAAGGAGCCGATGACTATATCGTAAAGCCTTTTGACTTCAAATTACTAAAGCTGCGCATCAGGAAATTTATTGAATGGACAGAAAAAAGCCATCGTAAATTCTGTCAGAAAATAGAAGTGACACCTAATGAAATAACAATCACTCCACTAGACGAACAATTTATTGAAAAAGCTATCAAAATAGTAGAAGAGCGCATGAGTGATTCCGACTTCTCTGTGGAAATGTTAGGAGCAGAATTGGGGTTGAGTCGTAGCCATCTCTACAAAAAGCTGATGTGTATCACCGGTAAAGGTCCGGCAGAATTCATCCGGATTATCCGTTTGAAGCGCAGTAAGCAACTTCTAAAGGAAAGCCAGAAACAAATTGCAGAAATTGCCTATGAGGTGGGATTCAGTTCTCCAAAAAGGTTCACTGTAAACTTCAAGAATGAATTTGGAATATCACCATCTGATTACATCCGCAGTCTAAAATGATAACTTGAAACATAAAGGTATGTTATTTGAGACATGATAGACCTATGCTATTATGATAACTTTCCATATTTGCAGTAGCTTTTAATAACAGTTATTTTTAAATCTTAAATTAAAGTATTATGAAGTTACACGCAAATGTATGCTCTCAATGGGAATGGACAAAATTGAGACAATTGCTTGTTATCGTGTTACTAGGTTTGGGTATTGTTTCCACGTATGGACAAACCAAAACAGTATCCGGTATCGTTAAATCAGAATCGGGCGGTGAGCCACTTGTAGGAGCCACCGTCAAAGTGAAAGAAACCAATACGGGCGGCATTACCGACATCGACGGCCGTTACACCATCCAGGCAAATCTGGGACAAACATTGATAGTCTCTTACATCGGCTACCGCACCAAAGAGGTGAAAGTAGAGCGCACCACCCGCATCGACATACTGCTGCAAGAAGACAATGAGATGCTGGACGAAGTAGTAGTAGTGGGATACGGTACGATGAAACGCAGTGACCTGACCGGTTCCGTAGTCAGCGTGACGGGTGACGAACTGAAAAAGTCCGTAGTCACCTCGCTCGACCAAGCTTTGCAAGGACGTGCCGCCGGTGTGCAGGTGACCCAGAATTCCGGAACTCCGGGTGGCGGTATCTCGGTCAGCATCCGTGGTATCAACTCCTTGAACGGCAACGAACCGCTCTACGTTATCGACGGTGTAGCCATCTCAGGCAACAACACCAGCAACAGCAGCGTGCTCAGTTCCATCAACCCTGCAGACATCGTTTCCATGGAAGTATTGAAAGATGCATCGGCCACAGCCATCTATGGTAGCCGCGCCTCCAACGGTGTAGTACTCATCACCACCCGTCAGGGCGAAGAGGGCAAAACGAAGGTCTCCTACGAAGGTTACTATGCCTTGCAACAGCTTCCCAAGAAACTGGAAACACTGACACTCCCCGAATATGCAGTTTACCAGAACCTCCGCGCCGCCACCATCGGCTTCGGTGCACGCGAAGAGTTCAAAGACCCCTCACTCCTCAGCCGCGGTACCGACTGGCAGAATGAAATCTTCCGCACTGCCCCGATGCACAACCATCAGATAAACATCTCCGGAGGTTCGAAGAGCATGAAATACTCGCTCTCCGGCGGCTACATGCAGCAAGACGGTATTGTATTCGGTTCGGACTTTGAGCGTTTCTCTTTCCGCGTCAACATGGACAACGACATCAACAAGTGGCTCACCACCGGCTTGCGCGCCTCCGTAGCCCGTACACAGCAGACCAACAACGTAGACGGTTCGGGTGCCATCTACAATGCCCTGAACCAGCTCCCCGAAGTGCCTGCCCGCAACCCGGACGGCAGTTTCGGCATGCAGACGGAGAACATGTATGGAACTTACTTCTCCAACCCCCTCTCCGACCTTATCCAAAATGAAAACTATAGTCGCAACACACAAGTCTATGTCAACGCCTTTGCCGACATCAAGCTGTGGAAAGGACTCGTATTCCGCACGGAATATGCCGCCAACTTCAATTACAGCAACGACTATAAGTTTACCCCCTCCTACGACTACGAGCACTTCAAGCAGCAGTCGTCAGCAAGCCGTGGAGCCGGCAACGGAAGCAACTGGACATTGAAAACTTACTTTACTTATAATAATACCTTCGGCAAACACGGCCTCTCTGCCATGCTGGGACACGAAGCGCAAGAAAACAAGTACGAGTCGCTGAGCGGCAGCCGTACCAACTTCCTCTTCAACTCCGTACACGAACTGGATGCGGGTGATGCCACAACAGCAAAAGCCAACAGTTCCCGTGGTTCATCCGCCATCGAATCATACTTCGGCCGTCTGAACTACAACTACGACGACCGCTACTTGCTGACCGCTACGCTCCGTGCCGACGGTTCGTCTTCGTTTGCCAAAGAAAGTCGTTGGGGTTGGTTCCCTTCGGTAGCATTGGCTTGGAAAGTCAACAACGAAGCTTTCCTCAAAGATGTGGAAGCCATCAACTCACTGAAACTCCGCCTGGGTTGGGGTGTAGTAGGTAACCAATGGGCGGGTTCCTATGCCTACGGCGTCACCATGGCTTCGGCAGCCTCCATCTGGGGTACTGGTTTCTATGCAGGCAACTATCCTAATCGTGAACTGAAGTGGGAAGAAACAAACTCCTTCAATGTAGGACTCGACCTCGCCCTCTTCAACAACCGCATAGAGTTCATCGCCGATGCTTATTACAAGAAAACGGACAATCTGCTGATGCAAGCTTCTCTTCCTACCTACGTAAGCGGTCTGATTCGTGCACCGTGGGTCAATGCCGGTGCCATGACCAACAAAGGTGTAGAATTTACCCTGAACACGCACAACATCCAGACACGTGATTTCACCTGGACCTCAGGACTCACCTTCTCCATCAACCACAACGAAGTGACGAAGCTCTACTCCGAATCATCCGCTATTTCGGGAATCAACGGTTCGGAAACACTGACCTACACCATGGTGGGCGAACCGGTCGGGCAGTTCTACGGCTATAAAGTAATCGGTATGTTCAAGGAAGAAGGAGATTTCTACAAGAAAGGTGCCGACGGCAACTTCCTGCTCGACGAAACGGGCAACCGCATCCAAGTAGCCATCCCGAAAGACCAGACCATCGGCAAATCGGGCATCTGGGTAGGTGACTACATCTATGAAGACCGCGACAACAACGGTGTAATTGATGAGAAAGACCGCACGTTCCTCGGCAATCCGGCACCCAAATTCACGTTCGGCTTCAACAACTACCTTTCTTATAAAGGATTTGACCTCAACATCTTCCTGAACGGCTCGGTGGGCAACAAGGCTATCAACCTGATTCGCCGCACCTTCACCGATCCCATGCGTAACAGCAACCTGCTGAAAGAAGCTACCGGCATTGCCCAAATCGCCATGCACGACCCCGAAGTGGGCGACGAGGTACTTTCCAATGTTTACGTGGCCAACGCCGATGCAGCCAAAGTACAACGCATCACTACCAGTAGCGCCAACGACAACAACCGTATCTCCGACCGCTTTGTTGAAGACGCTTCCTACCTCCGCATAAAAAACATCTCGCTGGGGTACACCTTCCCACAGAAATGGTTGCGCCGTTTGCAGATAGACCATCTGCGCCTCTACGTCAACATCCAGAACCTCTGTACCATCACAGGCTACAAAGGCTACGATCCCGAAATAGGCGCTTTGAACTACAATGTATTGCTACGTGGTGTGGACGATGCGCGCTATCCTTCGCAACGTATCTATACATTTGGCCTTAACTTCAATTTCTAATGAGCTAGACAAATCATTTATCATTTAAAATCTCAATATAGTTATGAAACACAGATTTCTAACCCTTATATCATCGCTCCTTCTGCTTACGGCATGCAGCGACTCATTTTTGGAACGTGCTCCCGAAGGAAACTACGTAGATGTGACATACTACACTTCCGACGATGCACTCGAACAAGCCACTGCACCGCTTTACAACCGTGCATGGTTCGACCTCAACTCCCGCGCCATCGTGCCGCTGGGCAGTAACCGTGCCAACGATAACTTCAGTCGCTGGGGAGCTCCCGAGTTCACCAACTTCAAGGTGACAGCCCTGAGCGAAAACCTTGCCAATGCATGGACAGGTTTCTACTCGGTCATTACAATGGCCAATGCAGTTATCAGTGATGTGCAGACCAAATGTAGCAACAGCGTAAGCGAACGTGCCAAGCGCACAGCCATTGCCGAAGCCCGCCTGATGCGTGCTTGTGCCTACTTCTACATGGTTCGCCTCTGGGGACCGGTTATCATCATCGAAGACAACGACAAAGTGGTTGCCAATCCCATGCAACCGCTCCACCGCGAAGAAGATGTGCTGGAACTCGTTATTCGTGACCTCACTTATGCAGTCGAGAATCTTCCTGAAGTGGCAACCGCCAAAGGACGTGTCAACGCATGGGGTGCAAAAGGCATGCTTGCCAAAGTCTACCTCGCCCGCTCAGGCTGGAAAGGAGGCACACGCGACAACGCCGACCTGGAGAAAGCCAAGGAACTGGCCGCCGACGTGATAAACAACAGCGGCATCAGCCTTTACGAAAACTATGAAGACCTCTTCAAGTATAAGCACAACAACAATCCCGAATCGCTCATTGCCATGCAGTGGGTGCCACTGGGTGATTGGGGCGTATGCAACACTCTGCTTGCCGACCTCGCCGGCAACAGCAAGATGACCGGCGGTGTAAACGTATGGAGCAGCTATCAGGCAAGTATAGATATGCTCCAGCAATATGAGTTGGGCGACACTATCCGCCGCAACGCCACCTTCTGCACACCGGGTACATACTATTCATACATCTGCATTGCCGACGGTGGTTATACTTACGACGGCGCCACCTCTTGCATTAAAAAAGGTGTACCGGGCGGTCCGGACGACGACAACGACGGTTATATCCAGTCCATGAACTCTCCGCTCAACACCTACATCCTACGCCTTGCCGATGTTTACCTGACCTATGCCGAAGCTTGTCTGGGCAACAGCGAAGAACTGACCGGTGGTCCCGGCCTGGAAGCATTGAACCAGGTGCGCGACCGTGCACGTATCCCCCGCAAGGAACGCGTAACCTTCGAAGACATCATTCGCGAACGCCGCGTAGAGTTCTCGATGGAGTATTGTAACTGGTATGACATGGTATCGTGGTATCACTGGAAACCCGACTACATGCTGAATTACTTCCAGAACCAACACCGCGGCTACACAGTAGACCTCATCGTGAAAGACGAAGACGGTTACCTCCACTTCGGCAAGAAAGAAGGCGACACTTTCCTCGAAGGCATAGAAAATTGGCAGGAACCGGGCGAGAACATCGAAATCCACCACGGCAACATCCTGATGCCTTATCCGGAAAGCGATGTCATCCAGAATCCGCTACTGAACGAAGAACCGGTAGCATACGAATTCAGTGAATAAACCAAGTTATACATTCATTATCTCAAATAACGACTTTAATATGAAATATATACATTTTCCTTTTGTGTTGCTCACCATCCTGTTGGCATGCAACCTTTTCACCGCCTGCAACGATGACGAGGGCGGCGGTGTTCCCGTAATCCACCACATCCGTCTTGTCGACCCAGAGAAGGCCGACAGTACGTTCACCGATGTAAATCCGGGCACCATGATTGTAGTCATCGGCGAAAATCTGAATGATGTGCGGAAAGTGTTCATCAACGAACAAGAAGTTTCGTTCAATAGCAACTACGGCACTTCCACCAGTCTCATCCTCACTATCCCCGGCGAATTGCAACTGACGGGTGCCAACCCCGAACTGAAAGGCGAACTGCGTATCGAGACCTCGCACGGCATTGCCACGTACTCCATGCATGTACTCTCGCCCGCACCCTACATCACCCGTGTAGCCACAACCTTCCCCGTGGAGACGGGCACGCCTCTGCGCATCGTGGGCGGTAACTTCTACGAAATTCAGCGCGTTTATTTCACCACTGCCGTGGACGACATCACCAATGCACCTGTTTCGGTAGAAGTAACGGACTACACGGTAAACAAGAACTTTGACGAAATATCATTCAATGCTCCCGCAGGCCTGATTGATGAAGGCAGTCTGGTAGTGGAGTGCTATACCGCATCCGCATTTACTCCCTTCCGTCGCACAGCCCTCCCACCAAGTATCAGCAAGGTAAGCTCCATGATGCCTATCACGGGTACCACAGTTACCGTACTGGGACAGAATTTTATGGATATCGCCTCCATCACAATGGGCAATCGCTCGGTAGATCTCTCTACTGTTACCGTAAGCGAAGCTAACGATATGCTTACCTTTACCATGCCGCGTGCACCGCAAGGCACTTGCTCACTCGCCATTACCACAATGGGCGGTACTGCCGAAGTTCCGGGCTTCTATCCTTTGGAGAATATAGTATTGAACTATGACAACATCGGTTGGTTCTCCTGGGGCGGGCAAGCTGTACCCGTCACTGCCGACGGTACAGCAGCTCCTTTCTTCTCGGATGGTAAATGCTACAGCATATCAGGGGAACTTTCAGCATGGAATTACTGGTGGGGCCAATTGCAGAACGGTGCCGTATGGGGCATTGACACAGCCTTCCTGCCTACCGATACACCGACTTCCGAACTGGCTTTGCAGTTCGAATGCTTCGTGGCAGTGGAATATGGCGAAGGTCCTGTATTCCGCATCTACCTCAAAGGGAATGAGGCTCACAACTACACGAACTATCGTCCGGTGAGCGACTTCACCGGAAAAACCGAAGTAGGCCAATGGATGCAGTGCAGCATTCCGCTCTCCGAACTGGTAGACGAAACCACTTGGGGCGAGTTCCAAAAACGTGACGGTGACGAGTTGGCACTCCAGATGACAAACCCCAGCGAAAACGGTCCATACAACATCGAAATGTATTTTGATAATTTCCGAGTTGTCAAGATACAATAATTTGAATTAAATTCTGGCACAGGATTACACAAAGTGACACCTTCTTTTAAACTCTTAGACGCTGATTCAATTGAATCAGCGTCTAAAAATAAATACACCGAAATTATTAAAACGAAATTTTACCGATACCATGACACAAATCTTCAAGAAAACCTTATTAACCAGCCTGGTTCTATTTCTGATGACAGCTTGCTCTGACGATAAAAAGGAGCTGAAAATCATCGTAGAGCCTACTTCTTTCCATTTTGAACAAACGGGTGGTAGCAAGAAATTCGGTATCACCCCCAATGAACCAGCCACTTTCCAAAGTTCGGAAGCATGGTGCAAAGTAACCTCGGAAAGCAGCACTCCCGTACAGGCAATCTATAACATAACCGTAGAACCCAACACTACGCCCGACGTGCGCAACGCCATCATCACCGTCAGCGTAAAGGAGCATATACAAGAAATCAACGTGGAGCAGGCGGCCTATATCCAAAGCGATGAACCGGAAAAATACACTGTACGCGAGAATCTCACAACCCACCAACTGATTAACGAAATGGGACTGGGCATCAACCTAGGCAACACGCTGGATGCCGTGGGCGACTGGATAGACCCAAGCAACATTCTCAATTACGAACAAGCATGGGGAAGCCCTATTATCACACAAGAAATCATTGAAGGATATGCCAAAGCGGGCTACTCATCTCTGCGCATACCGGTCAGCTGGGGCAATCTGCTGTCCGACGACTTCAAAGTGCATCCTGACCTGATGGACCGCGTAGAGAAAATCCTAAACTGGACCCTCGACTGTGGCATGGTGGCTATCATCAATATCCACCACGAAAACGAATGGATTAAACAAGTACCCACCGACAGCAAAGCAAAAGAAAAATTCACTTCCATCTGGAAACAGATATGTGAACGCTTCGAAAAGTACGGTGACCACTTACTGTTCGAGCCAATGAATGAAATCGGATACGATGAGATTTGGACTCCGTGGGGCGGTAGTGAAGCCGACAAGGCAAAGGCACTGGGATACGTGAACGACCTCAACCAGCTCTTTGTCGACATAGTAAGAAACAGTGGCGGCAACAACGCCAAACGTCATCTGTTGGTGGAAATCTACAACACCAACTTGGAGTATGCTTACGACCCCTTGTTCAAGATGCCGAATGATCCCGCAAACCGACTTGCTCTTACAGTGCATTACTATACTCCCGCAAACTTTGCCATACTGGGTGGAGGCGAGGTTGTCGATTGGGGTGTAGGCCGGGAAAGCTGGGGAACGGAAGCTGACTTCAAGGAACTGAACGACAATATGGACCTACTGAAGAAGAATTGCGTAGACAAAGGAATCCCCGTCATCATAGGCGAATATTGCGCCGACTCCAGAAACAGAACAAAGGAAGTGATAAGACTCTTCTGTGTTTCCGTAACCGAAGCCATCTACTCGCGCGGCATGTGCCCAATGCTATGGGACACTCCGGGGGGACAATACAACCGACAGACTTGCCAGTTCGACGACCCTCTCTTCTTAGAAGAAATGATGGCTATTCCGGTTAAATATCCACGGAATTAAACAAATATTCATAATCAATAATCAAATAAAAATGAACAGAATCAGCACTTGTTTCGCCAGCCTATTGCTTTCTTGTGCATTGACGGCACAAGCACAGCAATATCAACTGAATTCACCGGACGGAAAACTAATTGTCAACATCGAAGCCGGACAAGCCCTCAACTGGGCGATTGCCCACGACGGTACCACCGTTCTTTTGCCTTCAGACATTGCCATGCAATGCACTGAATCTGAGGGAAAGCCCATTGCTTTCACCTTCGGCAAAGATGTGAAGGTGACCAAAGCTACCCGCACTTCCGTCGACACTTCCTTCCCCACTCCTTTCTACAAAAAGGCGAGTGTGAAGGACACTTATAACCAACTCACGCTGAAATGCCGTAACGGCTATAGCATACAGTTCCGCGCCTACGACGACGGAGCCGCCTATCGTTTTGTTTCCGAACTGCGCAAACCTTTCTGCGTGAAGGACGAGATTGCCGAGTTCAACTTCGACCGCGATTACCACGCTTTCGTGCCCTATATTAACGACAATCGCGCCGGCGAGCGTTACTGCTACTCCTTCGAGTCCTACTACGATGAGGCCCCCCTCTCTCGCATGTACAAAGACTCGCTTGCCATTACTCCGCTGATGGTAGAACTGGAGAACGGAAAGAAAGCCGTCATTATGGAAGCCGGATTGTCCAACTATCCCGGCATGTTCCTCACTGCCAACCCACAGATGCCCCACGGAGTGAAGGCAGAATTCGCCCCCTATCCACTGGAAACAGTCATCGGAGGCTATGACCGCTTGAACCTCGTCCCTACCAAACGTGCCGACGTTATCAGCAAGCCCAACAATGCCCCCTACTTCTGCCCCAACGGGCGTCCCACAGGGAAACAGACCTATCCTTGGCGTGCCGTGCTTGTTGTTACCCACGACACACAACTCGCCAACAACGACATGATGCAACGCCTCGCACCCGAATGCCGCATCGCTGACACATCCTGGATTAAACCCGGAAAAGTGGCATGGGACTGGTGGAATACTTGTAACCTGACCGGCGTGGACTTCAAGGCAGGCATGAATACGCCCACCTATAAGAAATACATCGACTTTGCCGCCGAAAACCAGCTGGAGTATATCATCATCGACGAAGGTTGGAGCGGAAAGGAATCATTAATGGAAGACATCAGTCCCGAAATCAATCTCGAAGAACTGGTGGCATACGGCAACCAAAAGGGCATAGGCATCATCCTCTGGGCAAGCTGGCGCAATCTTACGGGAGGAGGCGACATCTCCCCTGCCGTGGAACAAGTTATCAGCCACTACGCACAAATGGGAATCAAAGGTTTCAAAATTGACTTCTTCGACCGCGACGACCAACTCGCCATCTCTTCTACCGAACAACTCGCAGCATGTGCCGCCAAGCATCACATGTTGCTTGACCTACACGGACTGAAACCCTTCGGCATCCAGCGCGCCTATCCCAACATCCTCAACTTTGAAGGTGTGAAAGGACTGGAAAACAGCAAGTGGGAGCCCATCGTGAACGGTGCACCCTTGCATGACTTCCCGCGCTACGACGTTACCGCCCCCTATCTGCGCCAACTCGCCGGTCCGATGGACTATACGCCGGGAGCTATGGTAAATGCCACCCGTTCCCTGTTCCGCTCCGTCAACGACCACCCCATGAGTCAAGGTACACGTGTACACCAGATGGCTATGTACACCGTCTTCGAAGCACCCTTGCAGATGCTTGCCGACAGTCCCAGCAAATACATGAAGGAACAGGAATGCACCGACTTCATCGCCAAGGTTCCCACTACCTTTGACGAAACCATTGCTCTTGATGGTAAAATAGCCGAATACATCACGATAGCACGCCGCAAAGGAAACACTTGGTTTGTAGGCAGCATGACCAACTGGACTCCGCGTAGCTGCACCATCGACCTCTCCTTCCTCAGCGAAGGCAACTACGAAGCCGAAATCTTTGCCGACGGCATCAATGCCGACCGTGAAGCTACCGACTATAAAAAAGAAGTACGCATCGTCACTGCCAAAGACAAACTCAATGTACAACTGGCACCCGGCGGTGGATGGACAGCACGAATTACAAAAAAATGAATCTGAGAAAACTGTTTCTGCCATTGTGTTCAGTAGCCTTGTGCCTGCAATCCTATGCACAAGACAAATCCTTCCTTAAGGATATGCTCTGGTATATAGACAACCCTTCTGTATTTGAAAAAGGACAAGAGGAAGGACACGCTTGGCATATGCCCGAAAAGAGCATGCTACTGAATGGGACATGGAAGTTTTTCTGGTGCGATACACCGGAAGGGATACCTGCACACTTTTTTAACCCCGAATTCCCGGATAAGCAATGGGGCGACATCAAAGTTCCCTCAAACTGGGAAATGCAAGGTTATGGTGACAAGCTGTTCAGAAATGTATCTGCTCCCTTCGGGGTGAATCCACCACATGCTCCCAAAGAGTATAACCCTACCGGACTATACCGGCGAACATTCAAGGTACCTGCAAGTTGGGCAGCAAAAGACCAGATATTTTTAAGGTTCGAGAAAGTGGCATCCGCTTCTTTTGTATGGGTCAACGGTCATGAAGTGGGCTACAATGAAGGAGCACAAGAACCTGCCGAATACAACATCACTCCTTATTTGAAGCCGGGCGAAAACACGCTGGCTGTCTGTGTACTAAAGTATTCGGACGGCTATTACCTGGAAGGACAAGATTATTGGCGACTGGCCGGAATCTTTGACGACGTATGGTTGTACGCCACACCTGCTGTCAGGATATTCGACTGGCAAGTAATCACAGAGTTTGATAATACGTATACCGATTCGCAGTTAAGTATTCAGGTAAAAATCAAGGACTACCAAAAGAAGCCAAATGAGAATTATGGATTGAAAGCTTACTTAAAGGATAAAAACGGCAAGATTATCTGTAACTTTTCCGCAGCTCCATTTGAAATGGACGCTGCGGAAAAGACAATACAGTTGCATACCTTGGTACAAGAACCCCGGAAATGGACAGCCGAGACACCCGAGCTTTATACGCTCGGTCTGGAATTATCCAATCCGGCCGGTCTGCAGAAAGACAAGATAGAAACGGTCATCGGATTCAAAAAGACGGAAATCAAAGACGGTGTTTTTTATCTTAACGGTATCCCACTGAAAGTCAATGCACAAAATTCGCACATGCAGCATCCCGAAGAGGGACATGTCATGGACGAAGCCACCATACGCAAGGATTTTGAATTGTTGAAACAGTTTAATTTCAATGCCGTACGTACCTCTCACTATCCTCCGGTGAATAAGTATTTGGAACTGGCCAATGAATACGGGCTTTATATCATAGACGAGGTGGGCGATGAAGCCCATGCCTCGGAATGGATTTCAAGTCTCCCGGAATACGAAGAGATGTATCGCGAGCGATGCCGCAGAATGGTGTTACGGGACAGAAACCATCCCTGCGTCTTGTTCTGGAGCGCAGGAAACGAAAGCGGTGAAGGTATCAACATTACCCACACCATTGAAGAAGGGAAATCGCTGGACCCCACCCGCTTCTGGATGTATGGCGGAAATGCATTCTCCCATCCGGCAGAAGATATTATCGGACCCCGTTACCCTACTCCTATGGAACTGGAAATGCAGGTAGGCATAGGAGAGGATTCCCGACCATCGTTTATGGATGAATACTTATCGGTTGCAGGCAATGCCGGCGGTGCCCTGGACGATTATTGGGAAGCCATCTACCGACATCCCCGCCTGATGGGAGGGGCCATCTGGGATTTTGTAAGTCCGGGACTGACCGAACGGATAAGGCAAGTGGACGACCTTTCGCCCTTCCATACTCCCGCCCATCTGATGGGAAATGCCCGCTTGGTGAAGGAAGGAAAGAACACGGTGCTGGACTTGAACGGTCACGACCAATGGGTAGAGGTCTATCGTGCAGACAATGTGGAGTTGAACAGTAATGAACTGACACTCACTTGCAGAATCTACCCCCGGAAACTGGTAAGCAGTTGCGGCTCATTCATCACAAAAGGCAATTATCAGTTCGGGCTGCAACAACGCGGTAAAGACAAACTGGAATTTTATATCTATACTGATAAAAAGCATTCCGTATGCGCCTCCTTGCCTACTGACTGGGAATACAACTGGCATCAAGTGACGTGCGTCTACGACGGACAGAAAATGTCCATCTATATAGACGGAGCAGAAAAGGCCTCCACACAAGCATCGGGCAATATCCGGAACTTCCCCTACCCCGTCAACATCGGTCGGAATGCAGAAACACACGGCCAAGAGACTTCGGTCTACATCTGCGATGCTCAAATGGACGAAGTCGGCATTTTCGCCAAGGCACTGACTTCCTCTTTTCACCCGGAAGAAGCCGCTCTGTGGCTAGATTTTGAGCAAGAGACGGAAAATGGTACATTCTACAGTTACGGCATCGGTGCACGTACGTACGGCAGCATCTGGCCCGACCGTAGCGTACAGCCCGAAATGTGGCAAATGAAGAAAACCGGACAACCTCTTTCTTTTTCCATGTCGGATGTGACAGAGGGAGTCGTTGAGTTATGGAATCGCAATCATTATACAAATGCTTCCCGATATGCCATACGATGGGAATTGAAAGAAGATGACAAGGTTATTCAATCGGGCGACTTGGCACTCTCAACAGCGCCGCTTAGCCAAGAGCTGGTGCACATACCTTATAAGAAGCCAGCCCTGATTCCCGGCAAAGAATACCGCCTGATGCTTCATGCCGTCCTGAAAAAAGATGAATTGTGGGCAAAAGCCGGACATGAGGTGGCATGGGAAGAACTTGAACTGCCTTGGAGCCTGCCATGCTCTTCGGAAGAAAAGGCTCAAGGCGTACCTTCCTATTCACTTTCGGAGAAAGAATTGGTTGTCTCCGGAGATGGCTTCAAATATGTATTCAACCGTACCGACGGACAACTGACGTCGATGGTTGTTCAAGATATGGAACTGCTGGAATCACCGCTCCGGCTGAATCTTTGGCGTGCCCCGCTGGCCAATGAGCTGGACAACTGGAATGCCTCCAGCGCCCGCTCCTCCAACTGGAAAGAAGGTTACGGATACACGGTAGCCACAGAAATGTATTCTGCAGGGATTGACCGCCTGACACATCAGCCCCTCTCTTTTTCGGTGTCCGAAACCACCGAAGGCGTACATATACACATCATTGATGCGGAATTGATGGGCAAAGGAGAAAAAGAGAAAAAAGACCTCTACATCGAAGGAGTACAGAACAACGGCATCATCAACCACTATGAGTATATTATCAATAGTGAAGGGACGATAGAGATACGCCATGTATTGAAGCCTGAAGGGAAAATGCCGCTTTGGTTTCCTCGCATAGGACTTACGCTGACCGTAAGCGATGCGCTCGACCAAGTGAAATGGTACGGCCGAGGACCGCAAGAGAACTATCCGGACCGGAAAACCGGCTATCCGACGGGGATATATGCCTCTACCGTACAAGCTATGTACGAGCCCTATCTTATGCCACAAGATTACGGATTGCGGACAGATGTACGCTGGCTGCAACTGACCACGGACAAAGGCATCGGCCTTCAATTCAAGATGAACGAATGGTTCAACTTCAACATTTATCCGTACAGCACAGACAATCTGACGAAAGCGATGTATACCTACCAATTGCAGAAGCAGAAAGGCATGACCCTGAATCTCGATTATGCCACTACCGGGGTCGGCTGTACGGCCCGCGGTGTATTCGGTGCTTACAAGACGATGCCGCAGGAATATCGGAGAACCATCAGCATAAGACCTATGATGAAATAAAAATATTGTATCGGACTGGTAAGATTATGAAAAACAAAAATTACTTTATTCTATTAGTGTTGTTTTTAAGCGCTTTACAAATAAAAGCGCAGTATTCATTCGACAACGTGCTTTATGGTGCAGCCTACTATCATGAATATATGCCCTATGAGCGACTGGATGAAGATATCCGGCTGATGAAAAGAGCCGGCCTGACAGTAGTGCGCGTTGGAGAATCTGCCTGGGGAGTATTTGAGCCGCAAGAAGGAAATTTTGAATTTGAATGGATGGACCGCATTCTGGACAAGATGCATGCAGCAGGAATCAAAGTCATCTTGGGAACTCCCACCTATTCCATTCCTGCATGGCTGGCATACAAACACCCGGAAGTGCTGGCAGAACACGCCAAAGGAAACAAAGCCTATTATGGAATCAGACAGAACATGGATTTTACAAACCCGACCTACCAATTCTATTGCGAACGGATTATCCGCAAGATGCTGGAAAGATATGCACAGCATCCGGCAGTCATCGGGTATCAAGTGGACAACGAAACAGAAGCGCGCGGAGTAAACAACAGAGACTATTTCTTCGGATTCAGGAACTACATCAAACAGAAATTCAACAATGACCTGAACCTGCTTGCCAAGGAATGGGGAATGAACTACTGGGGAATGAACATCAACACCTGGGAAGAGTTCTATCCGCGCGATGGAGTGACAAGCCCCTCGTACAAGAATGAATGGGAACGCTATAACCGGAAGGAAGTGGCCGATTTTCTGAATTGGCAGTGCGACCTTGTAAATGAATACAAGCGTAAAGACCAATTTGTCACCCACTGCTTTATGCCCGACTTCCATAATATAGACCAAGTGGAAAGTTTCAGGCAGATGCAATATCCTGCCATCAATGTCTATCACGATGTACAGGATAAACAAGACGGCCAGCGCATCGCTTATGCCGGTGACTTCGTGCGCACCGTGGCCGACAACAATTACATCGTCATGGAAACCAACGCACAAGGCATCGGCTGGGATGCCCGCACCCAGTTTCCTCCCTACGACAACCAGTTGCGGCAGAATGTGTACGCACATTATGCTTCCGGAGCCAATATGGTGGAATACTGGCACTGGTCTACCCTGCACTACGGGCAGGAGACATACTGGCGAGGCGTGCTGGGCCATGACCTCCAGCCCAACCGCATATACAAGGAGTTCGCCGCCACCGCCAAAGAGTTGGAAAGAATAGGCAGCCACATCGTGAACCTGAAAAAGAAAAACCGGGCGGCTATCCTCTACAGTCATGATTCTTATCATGCTCTCGGCTTCATGCCCTACACTTACAAGAGCAATTATCCCATTGATATGGTGCATAAAGCCCTCTATTTCCAAAACATAGAAACGGACATCATCCCTTGTGACAAGACAACCGATTTCAGCGGATATGACATGCTTGTCATCCCTCCTTTGTATGTGGCTACCGACCAATTGCTATCAGCCATTGACAAATTCGTACAGTCCGGCGGACACGTGGTGATGATGCACAAAAGCGGTTACTGCAACGAGCACTCCGCGGTTCGGGCCACATTGGCTCCCGGACCGCTACGCAAGGCCTGCGGCTTCCATTACCAGGAGTTTTCCACCATCGGTGACTTATCATTAAAGGACAACCCCTTTCAATTGGAGGGAAAGAAACAGATAAGCGACTGGTATGAATTCCTGATTCCCGAGACAGCCACCCCGTTGGCTTATGCAGAGCATCCGTTCTTCGGCAAATGGCCTGTTGTCACCGAAAACAAGTATGGCAAAGGCAAACTGACCTACATAGGAACCTACCCTTCGCAGGAATTACTGAATGCCATCGTGCGAAAGGCAGCCATCCATGCCGGCGTCATCTCTTCAGAGAACGACGTGTTCCCCATCATACAGCGTTCGGGAATAAACAAAGCCGGAAAAGCCATCCGTTACTTCTTCAATTACAGCAGCGAGAGCAAAGAAATCACTTATAACTATCCGACATCCAAAGAGCTGATTTCCGGCAAGACTGTAAAAGAAGGAGACCATGTAACATTACCCCCCTGGGAAGTCCTCATCATGGAAGTTTATTGACAATCAGAAAAAATGAGAAAGAAGATATTCACCTTTCTATTGCTAAGTGCCCTATATGCCGGTGCCCAAGAAGTTCCGGACTGGGAGAATCCTGTTGTAGTCGGCATCAACAAAGAGCCGTACCATGCCACACTGACATTGCCTTCGCAAAAAGCCGGTTGCAAAGAAATCATATCCCTGAACGGCAAGTGGCGATTCCAATGGTCTGCCGACCCGGGAAAGCGCCCGGCCGACTTCTACAAGAATGATTTCAATACCGACACATGGGATACCATCACAGTGCCGGGAGCATGGCAATTGCAAGGTTATGGCAAACCTATCTATTCCAACGTAAACTATCCTTTCCAGAAGGATGCACCCAGAGTGACAAGCGAGCCTCCCGCCGAATATTACAGTTACGGGCACAGAAATCCGACAGGCTCTTATGTCACCACGTTCGAGGTGACGCCCGATATGAAAGACAAGTGCCTGTACCTTCACTTTGAAGGAGTAAAATCGGCCATGTATGTCTGGGTAAACGGACAGCAGGTAGGCTACAGCCAGAATTCGATGTCACCTGCCGAGTTTGACATAACCGGATTTGTGAAGAATGGAACCAATCGTCTGGCAGTGGAAGTGTATCGGTGGTCGGACGGCAGTTATCTGGAAGACCAGGACATGTGGCGGCTTAGTGGAATACTCAGACCGGTAGAGCTATGGATACGCCCCCGGACAAATATCCGGGACTATAGGTTCAGCAGCGACTTGTCGGACGACATGCGTTCAGCTACATTCGGAACCGAAATTTGGATAAGAAATCAGACCGACCGCAAAGTAAAAGACCTGACCGTAGAAATAAACCTGGTGGGGAAAGACAACAGAGGAAATAAACTCGACAAAAAAATGGTGACTCCCGTAGGTACTATTCAGGCCTTTTCTGAAACGAGCGTCACGCTGTCCGAAATGCTCCGGGAGCCTCAACTATGGTCTGCCGAGAAACCGCATCTATATGACATCCACATCAAGCTTCGCAGGAAGAATGAACTTTTGGAATCATTCGAATACCATTGGGGCATACGGAAAATAGAAATCGCGGGAGACGTCTTCAAAGTCAACGGGAAAGCCGTCAAGCTGAAAGGAGTGAACCGTCACGACTTCCATCCCCGTATGGGATTCTTTGTCGACAGCCGGACGATGGAGAGAGATATCCGGCTGATTAAACAAGCCAACATCAACATGATACGCACGTCCCACTATCCACATCTGCCATTGCTGTACGAGCTATGTGACAAGTATGGAATCTACGTAATGGACGAAGCGAACCACGAAAGTCATGCCTACGGTTTGGGGAACAAAGTATTAGGAGACAACCCTCAATGGACACTGGCCCATGTGGACCGGGCAGTAGCCGTGGTGGAAAGGGACAAGAACCATCCGTGCATCCTATTCTGGTCATTGGGCAACGAGGGTGGAAGCGGTGCCAATTTGCGAGCTATGGCAGACACAATCCGTGCCTTAGACCCCACCAGACCGATATACGACGATACAGACCGCACCGTATCCGATGTCTATGACGAAGCTTATCTGCATCCCAACGCTTTGAAGGAACTTGGCGAGAAAATAACCGACCGCCCCGTATTCATGAGAGAGTATGCCTACGCCATGGGAAATTCCATCGGCAACCTCAAGGAGTATTGGGATGTGATTGAAAAGGACGAAAGTATTATCGGAGCTGCCATTTGGTGCTGGGTAGACCAAGGCATTCCTAAAAAGCTTAACGGTGCACCGTTAAGTTTCGGCGAGAGCCCCTCGTCACTCCCATTACTGCCCGATGAATTCTGGGCGTATGGAGGAGATTTCGGGGACTATCCCAACGACGGTCCCACCGGCATTAACGGGCTGGTATCTCCCGACCGGGTGCCTCACCCCCATTACTATGAAGTACAAAAAGTATATCAATACATCAAGTTTGAAAAGAAGGGAACACAGCAAATCAAATTGACCAACGGGTATGCGTTTTCCGATTTGGATGAATTCGATTACAGCTATGAGTGGATATGCAACGGAAAGGCTGTACGCAACGGCGACCTCCACTTGTCCGAAGGGAATCTGCTGGAGGTACCTTCAAGACCGGATAAGTGTGGGGAACTTTGCCTCAATGTATATGCCACGTTGAAGGAATCCACGACGTGGGCAGAGAAGGGCTTCAAAGTTGCCAAGGAACAACTTACGTATCATGACTATGAATTCCCACAATTGAAGGATGACGGCGGGAAGGCCACGTTTAAGGAGACACCCGAAGCGGTGGAAATTATAGCCGCCGATGCCTTGTTCACCATAGAAAAAGGTACCGGTGCTTTGGTGAGTTGGCGAGTCAAGGGAGAAGAGTTGTTGCACAGTGCCTTGGAACCCTATTTTTGGAAACCGGCAAATGACATTCAGGTCCGCAACGGCTACAATGAACGTTTGAGCGCTTGGAAAAATGCAGAGCAAAAACGTATCGTAAAGGCATACCAAGCAACCGTAAACGATGGTATGGTGATAGTGGATGCCAGTCTCTCCCTCCCCCGGATAGGAGCCGGTTACCATCTCCGCTACACTGTGGACGGCAAAGGCCGCATACAAGTAGAAGCAACCTATCAGCCTGAAAAGGAAGATATTCCGCTGATGCCCAAATTCGGTATGCGCATGAGAATGCCCTCGGCGCTGAACCGGATAGCCTGGTACGGACGCGGCAAGTTCGAGAACTATCCCGACCGCAAGAGCGCTGCTTTCCTGGGAGTCTACGAGTGTGGCATACACGAATTTATCACGAACTACATCGTACCGCAAGACAATGCCAACCGGTGCGATACACGCTGGTTCATGCTGGGAGACAGTGAGCGATGGAAAATACAAGTCAAAGGCCTGCAACCCCTATGTTTCCGTATATGGCCCTACGGGGAAGAAGACCTGGAAGGGAAAGAGCATGCGCACGAACTGCCCGAACGCGACTTCATCAACCTGAATATCGACTCCAACATACACGGAGTAGGTGGAAACGACGGATGGGGCGCACAGACCATGAAGCCATACACCATTGACGGCAATCGCTCTTACCGGTATGGGTTTATCATGGAGTATATGGACAAAACAGAATAATCCGTTCATCAATGCATTCAAAAAGGGAATAAACATTTTGTAAACAACAATAAAGGTATGAAAAGAAACATCTTTAAAACAATTCTCCTATCCGCCTGCATCCTGCAAGGGGGCAGTGCATTGGCACAACAAGAGAAAGCAGAACCGGGCAAGTTCTCACCTACCTGGGAGTCATTGTCCCAATACGAAGTGCCCGAATGGTTCCGCAACGCCAAATTCGGCATATGGGCACACTGGGGTCCGCAATGCCAACCCGAAGCCGGCGACTGGTACGGTCGTGGCATGTACGAAGAGGGTGGTGCTGCCTACAAGTGGCACTTGGAGCATTACGGACATCCTTCGGAATTCGGCTTCAAGGATGTAATCAACGAATGGAAAGCCGAAAAATGGAACCCGGAGAGGCTGGTAGCCCTTTTCAAGAAAACCGGTGCCCGATATTTCTTTGCCATGGGCAACCATCACGACAACATGGACTTGTGGGACAGTAAATACCAGTCATGGAACTCCGTCAACATGGGCCCCAAGCGAAACGTACTGGGTGAATGGGAGAAAGCGGCTCGCAAAAACAAACTGCCCTTCGGTGTCAGCATCCACTCCTCCCATGCTTGGACATGGTATGAAACTGCACAAGGAGCCGACAAGAAAGGCCCATACGCAGGAATCTCCTACGATGCCCGCGTAGTGACTAAGGAAGACGGCAAGGGAAAATGGTGGGAAGGCTACGACCCGCAAGAGCTATACGTACAGAATCATGCCCTGAGCGGACATGCTTGGGTGGCATGGGACTGGCCCGAAGGAACCTCTGTCCCCCCACAGAGCTACTACGACAACTTCTTCGACCGCACAGTGGACATGATAAACAAATATCATCCCGACCTGGTCTATTTCGACGACAGCGTACTCCCCTTCTGGCCCATCAACGATACGGGGCTGAAAGTCGTGTCGCACTACTATAACCAAAACATGAAGCTTCACAAGGGCAATCTCAATGCCGTAGTCTTCGGAAAGAAGCTGGAAGCTAAACATAAAGAGGCCATCGTATGGGATGTAGAAAAAGGGGTTCCATCGGAATGCCAGGACAAGGCGTGGCAAACCTGTAGTTGCCTCGGTACTTGGCACTATAACCGCTCTGCTTACGAAGACAACTGGTATAAATCAGCCGAGACCGTCATCCACATGCTCATTGACATCGTCAGTAAAAATGGCAACCTATTACTAAGCGTACCAATGAAAGGAAACGGCACCATCGACGACAAGGAAGAAAAAATTCTGGAAGACATAGCCGCCTGGATGGAGGTGAACGGAGAAGGAATATTCGACACACGTCCCTGGTGTATTTATGGTGAAGGTCCCTCCACAGAAACAGCAATACCTTTGGACGGAGCAGGATTCAACGAAGGCAAGAACGCACCCTACACTTCTGCCGACATCCGGTTTGTGAAAAAAGGGAAATACTTGTATGCCCATATCATGAAATGGCCCTCAGACGGAAAAATACAGATAAAATCACTGGCTACCGGCAGTCCCTACTGCAAAGGAGAAATCGAAAAGGTAGAATTATTAGGAGGCGGAAAGGCAAAGTTCAGAAGAACTTCCAAAGGCTTGCTTATTGACCTTCCCAAAGACAAGACACCCAATCCTATTTCTTTGGTACTGAAAATCACTAACCGTTAAACTGCTGATATTGTATGAAAAAGGGATTTTTTTTAAGACTATTTGTCCTGCTGATGCTGACATTTTTCATAGCAGAACAAGGCAGAGCACAAACCTACCAACGCACCTCACAAGGCATAAAAAGCACTGTGCAAGGTATAAATATAGATATTAGCTTCTTCTCTCCTGTCACAGTGAGAATCTTAAAATCGCCTGACGGCTGGAAGTATACCAAAGAAAGTTTGTCGGTCATCGGGCAACCGGAAAAAGTAAAACTATCCGTCTCTTCGAAAGGGGGCATATTGACTATCAAAAGCCATCAGCTTACAGTCCATCTCAACGAAGAGACCGGACAAATAACTTTTGCCTCTTCCGATGGAAAATCGCTGTTGCAGGAACAAAATAAAGGCGCACGTTTTGATGATTTCAACGATGCCGGCACAAAAACCTTCAGTGTTTATCAATCGTTCACCTTAGAGAAAGACGAAGCTATTTATGGATTGGGACAATTGCAAAACGGCAAAATGTCGCAACGTAACCAGACCAAACGCCTTATCCAAGACAATCTTGAGGATGTGATTCCCTTCTTCCAGTCCGTCAAAGGCTACGGTCTCTTTTGGGACAACTATTCGCCAACCATCTTCAAAGACAATCAAGAAGAGACATCCTTCCTTTCTGAAGTCGGCGACTGCATTGACTACTATTTCATGTACGGCGAAAATGCCGATGGAGTAGTTGCCCAGATGCGCTACCTCACAGGACAAGTGCCCATGTTTCCATTATGGACATATGGATTCTGGCAAAGCCGTGAACGCTACAAAAGCCAAAAAGAGATTGTTGGCGTAGTGCAAAAATACCGCGAACTGGGTGTGCCCCTCGATGGAATTATCCAGGATTGGAGATACTGGGGAAGCAACTACCTGTGGAACGCAATGGATTTTTTGAACGAAGAATTCTCCGACCCCAAAAAAATGATGGAAGACATACACGGAATGAATGCCCACATTATCATCTCCATTTGGTCAGCTTTCGGACCACATACCAAACCCTATCACGAGTTGGATAAAGGGAACATGCTCTTCAACTTCCGCACATGGCCCGAATCCGGTTCCGAGAAGTGGCCTCCCAATATGGACTATCCATCCGGTGCCCGCGTGTACGATGCCTACCATCCGCAAGCACGCGACATCTATTGGAAGTACCTGAACGAGAACCTACGTTCTGTGGGTATAGACGGCTGGTGGATGGACTCTACCGAACCCGACCATTTTCACCCCATTCCTGAAGATTTTGACACGCCCACCTATTTGGGGTCATTCCGTAAAGTACGCAATGCCTACCCTTTAATGAGTGTAGGTGGAGTGTACGACCACCAGCGTGCCGTAACTTCGGATAAACGCGTATTTATCCTTACCCGCTCAGCCTTTGCCGGCCAGCAACGTTATGGTGCCAATACATGGACAGGAGATATCACAGCATCATGGGAAGTTTTGGAGAAGCAAATACCTGCGGGATTAAACTTCTCACTATGCGGCATTCCCCATTGGAACAGCGATATCGGCGGATTCTTCCTATGGCAATATCCCTTGATGCTGGATGACCCGGATTATCGCGAGCTTTATGCCCGTTGGATACAGTTCGGTACATTCTGTCCCATGATGCGATCACATGGGGAAGGTGCTCCCAGAGAAATCTATCAATTCGGCAAAAAAGGCGAGCCAATATACGATGCGATTGAGAAATACATTCGGTTACGCTACAGTTTGTTACCATACATCTACACAACTGCCTGGGAGGTAACTGCCAATCAGTCCAGCTTCATGCGTGCCTTGGCAATGGATTTTGCCCACGATCGCAACGTGTGGAACATCCACAATCAGTATATGTTTGGCAAATCCCTATTGGTATGCCCTGTAACCCAACCCATGTATACCCAAACAGTTTCGGACACCATCCGTGTAGAAGATTTCAGTACCGTTAAGTCTATGCGAATATATCTGCCTAAAAATACGGAATGGTATGATTTTTGGACCAATCAGAAACGCTCCGGCGGACAATATATCGTGAAAGATACCCCTATTGACATTTTACCACTTTATGTGAAAGCAGGTTCCATCCTGCCAATAGGTCCCGAAGTGCAGTATAGCACCGAAAAATCATGGGACAACTTGGAGATAAAAGTGTATCCCGGTTGTAACGGCGAATTCACACTTTACGAAGACGAGAATGACAACTACAATTATGAAAAAGGAATGTACAGCACCATTACGATGAAATGGAATGACCGTACTCGCATGCTCACTATTGAAAATCGGAAAGGAGAGTTTTCCGGTATGTTGAAAGAACGGAAATTCAACATAGTAACTGCTGATGGCGCAAAAAAGGCAGTGGCTTATAATGGGAAAAAAGTAACGGTTAAAATGTAATGGTTTCTAAAAACAGCTATTAATTTGCATTATGGAAATAAATACTCGTATGAAAAAATATCATCATTATCTTACCCTTTTAAGTTTATTTATGCTGCTCGGCATCCTGAAATTGCAAGCAGCGATACAACTCCCTGCCATATTTTCCAACCATATGGTGCTACAACGTAACTCAGAACTTACTTTCTGGGGATGGGGTATTCCGGGAGAAACAATTTCCATCGCCCCCGAATGGATGAAAGGAGAAATAATCAAAACCCAAGTCAATAATACGGGGAAATGGTCAGCCCGTGTACCTTCCGGCGAAGCCGGCGGACCTTATGAGATTCGTTTCAGCGGCTCGTCAGAAGTAACCTTGACCGATGTCATGCTAGGCGAAGTTTGGCTGTGCAGCGGACAATCCAATATGGAATGGAGCGCCAACCACGGCATAAAGAACGGAGACGAGGAAACGGCAAATGCCCATTGTCCCAATCTCCGAATTTTTCACGTGGCCAGAATAGCCGCCCCGTTCCCTCAAGAAAACTGTTTCTCGCAATGGACACAGTGCACGCCCGAAACGATGCGCAGCACGAGTGCCCTGGCCTACTTCTTCGGCCGCAACATCCAGGAAGAGCTGGACGTGCCGGTAGGAATCATCGTAGCCGCATGGGGCGGAACCACCGCCGAGACATGGACGCCCCGCGAATGCGTAATGAGCGACCCGGTCTTGTGCGACTATCCGTATGAATCCAATCCTTGGTTTCCGGCTGAAACAGGCACGTTGTACAACAGCATGATTTATCCCGTGATGCCCTACGGCATTGCCGGATGCATCTGGTATCAGGGAGAAGCCAACCAAGGCCGTGCCAGCTCCTACGCCCGGGTGATGCAGCGGCTGATAGGCTCGTGGCGTACCGGATTTAACAAGGAATTCCCATTCTATCTGGTCCAGATAGCCCCCTTCCAATACCACTCCAAAGACAACGGACCGGCACTGCTACGCGAGCAGCAGGCCATGTTGCCCGAAATGCTGGACAAGGTCAAGATGATTACCGTGTCAGATTTGGTGGACAATGTGCAGGACATCCATCCACGTGATAAAAGAAGCGTAGGCAAACGTCTCGCCAATCTTGCACTGGACGATACATACCATATATATGCAGGCCCCTATAAAAGCCCGGTCTTTGAAAGCGCCTGCCGCAAAGGCAACCATGGGACAATCTCTTTCAAAGACATAAAGAACGGACTGGCCGTACACGGGAAAAGGATAGAGGGGCTGATGATGGCCGCAGCCGGCCAGGAATGGCAAGAGGCCCGGGCCAGGATAGACGGGGGAAAGCTGATTGTCCCGGTAAAAGGAATCGAAAGCCCGGTTTCCATTCGCTACTGCTTCAGTGACGCTGCTCAAGGCAACCTTTTTTCAACGGAAGGCATCCCCTTAGCCCCCTTCCGGGCAGACAGCATTGCCTCTTCTGAAAACATTCCGGTTTCTACAGACAGCGCTTTGGAAGAATCTTTTGAATTCTCGCCCAAGTTCTCTACCGGCAATGCCAATCCCCTTCTCGACTTCCAATACATGGCCGACCCCACAGCAGTGGTGCACGACGGCCGCATTTATGTGTACGGTACTAACGACCACCAGCAATATGATGTAGTGGGCCGTAACGGGAAAAACACCTATCAGCACATCCATTCGCTGACGATGGTCTCTTCTGACGACATGGTGAACTGGACTTATCACGGAGTAATCAATGTAAAGGCTCTGGCTCCCTGGGGAATGGCTTCGTGGGCACCTTCCATCGCTTCGCGCAAGGAGGCCGACGGCAAAACACACTTCTATCTGTACTACTCCAATAGCGGTTCCGGTGTAGGTATGCTGACCGCCACTTCCCCCGTGGGGCCCTGGACAGACCCATTGGGCAAATGCGTGGTAGACGGCAATACTCCAGGACTCGGCAAGTGTAAAGCTCCCTTCGATCCGGGAGTAGTCATCGACGACAAGGGCATCGGCTGGCTCTCCTTTGGCGGGGGCGACAGCGACGACTACATTCCCGGAGACGCACGCATCGTGCGGCTGGCAAATGACATGAAGACGCTGGACAGCGAAATAGTTGAAATAAAAGCGCCATACCACTTTGAAGCAAACGAACTGAACTATCTGAACGGCACTTGGATTTACACCTACAACACCAACTGGAAGAACCGGGATGCATGGCCCCACAAGGATATAGACAAGCCGAGCCGGTGCTGCATGAGCTACATGACGAGTCGCACGCCACTTGAGACAGACAGCTGGACCTATCGGGACAACTACTTCAAAAATCCCGGCGACTATGGCATGTCCGACAGCAACAACCATACACATCTGGTAAAATTTCAAGGGAAGTACTATCTCTTCTACCACTCACTGGGCTTGCAGGACAGCCGCGACCTCAAAGTGGGTGTCCGCAGTATCTGCGTGGAAGAAATAGAGGTGGACGAAAAGGACCTCACTATCCACATGGGCACAGCCACAGCCAAGGGCGTTTCACAAATCAAGCCTCTCGACCCGTTTGCGCAGCAACAGGCCGAGACCACAGCCGCCACACGCGGCGTTGCCTTTGAACCTACCGGACAGACAGGCAACATGTCTGCCGTAGGAAACAAGAGCGGACAGGCCATCTGTGTCCGCGGTGCGGAATTCCCGCAATCACCTCAAGCCATACAGATGAAGATAAAAGGGAAAGGCTCCATCGAAATACACATGGACAGTCCAGACGGTCCGCTCCTATCCACCTTGACCTTTGATACCGATACGTGGCAAACATTGACAAAGCCGTTGGACAAACGGATAAAAGGCAAACACGACATTTACTTCGTATTCGGGAACGGAAAGTTCTTATTTGACGAATGGAAATTCACAAAATAATGAATCCGTCGGCAGAATCTGCCCAGTATCTCTTCACCCTTGTGATGATATCGCTGCACAATTCGAGCCAACACACAACAAGCCAGCAAGTTACTTTGCCAGCGTTTTGCCACCATATTGGCAAAGTTTTGCCATGCCTTTGGCAAAGCTTTGCCAATGTGGTGGCAAAACCTTGCCAACTTGTCGGCAAGAAAGACAAAAGCAACATCGCTGTCCGCAAAGAGGCGGAAGCACGTCCTCAATATAATTCCGCTAACGGGAAAGAGACAGATTGGTTCCATTAACGGGCAGAAGTTTTAAAAAATGGGAAGGATTTGGCACAATAGTTCCGCGCAAATTCTCATTTATCGAACAAAAATTGTATTTTTGCCTGCGACTGAAAAATCAGTAATATCATAGAATAGACAATTCCCGAACAAATATGAGCGAAGATTTTGAAGCACCGAAAGATGATTTGGACAAGGAACTCCCGGCCGGGAGCGAAGAACACTCGGATTACAAACCTGCGGACGCAAAGGATGCCAATATAAAGCACCAACTGAGCGGCATGTACCAGAATTGGTTTCTGGACTACGCCTCATACGTTATATTGGAACGTGCCGTACCCCATATCATGGATGGTCTGAAACCCGTACAGCGGCGTATCCTCCACTCCATGCGCCGCATGGAAGACGGGCGCTACAACAAGGTGGCGAACATCGTAGGACATACCATGCAGTTCCATCCGCACGGTGATGCTTCTATCGGCGATGCTCTGGTACAGCTGGGACAAAAGGACTTGCTCGTGGATTGCCAGGGAAACTGGGGTAACATTCTGACGGGTGACAGCGCCGCTGCCCCCCGTTATATCGAAGCACGTCTCTCCAAGTTTGCACTGGACGTGGTATTCAACCCCAAGACCACCGAATGGAAACTCTCTTATGACGGGCGAAACAAAGAACCGGTTACACTACCGGTAAAATTCCCACTGCTGCTTGCACAAGGTGTGGAAGGTATTGCCGTAGGCCTGTCATCCAAAATATTACCACATAACTTCAATGAGCTGTGCGATGCTTCCATCAGCTATCTGCACAACGAAGAATTCAAGCTGTACCCCGACTTCCAGACGGGAGGCAGTATCGATGTATCCAAATACAACGACGGTGAACGTGGCGGTGCGATACGCGTGCGCTCCAAAATAGAAAAGATAGACAACAAGACACTTGCCATTAAGGAAATTCCTTACGGGAAAACGGTGGCCAGTGTATGCGACTCCATCGTAAAGGCCAGCGAAAAAGGAAAAATCAAGATACGTAAGGTAGAGGACCTGACATCCGGCAGTGTGGAAATATTAGTGCATCTAGCCCCGGGTGTATCATCCGACAAGACCATCGATGCCCTCTATGCCTTCACCGACTGTGAAGTGAGCATCTCTCCCAACTGCTGTGTCATCGACGACCAAAAGCCCCACTTCCTCACCGTGAGTGATGTATTGCGCAAATCAGTCGACAACACATTGGCACTGCTACGCCAGGAACTGGAAATCCGTAAGGGAGAGATACTGGAAAGCCTGCATTTCGCTTCACTCGAAAAGATATTCATTGAAGAACGTATTTACAAGGATAAGGAGTTTGAACAAGCCAAAAACATGGATGCCGCCTGCGAACATATCGATGAGCGCCTGACTCCCTACTACCCGACTTTTATCCGCGAAGTGACCAAGGAAGACATCCTCCGGCTGATGGAGATAAAGATGGCACGTATCCTCAAATTCAACTCCGACAAGGCAGAGGAACTGATAGCACGCATGCGAAAGGACATAGAGGAGATAGACCACCATCTGGCAAACATCGTGGAATATACCGTCGACTGGTTCCGTATGTTGAAGGACAAGTACGGCAAAGCCTTCCCCCGCCGCACGGAACTGCGTAACTTCGACACCATCGAAGCAACCAAAGTCATCGAAGCCAACGAAAAGCTGTACATCAACCGCGAAGAGGGGTTCATCGGAACTGGATTGAAGAAAGACGAATTCATAGGCAACTGCTCGCCCATAGATGACGTGATTATCTTCTTCCGCGATGGAAAATATATCATCACACCGGTGGCCGACAAGAAGTTCGTGGGCAAGAATATACTTTATGCCAACATTTTTAAGAAGAACGACAAACGTACCATCTACAATGTCTGCTACCGTGACGGCAAGGAGGGGACAAGCTATATCAAGCGTTTTGCCGTCACTTCCGTGGTGCGTGACCGCGAATACGATGTGACACAAGGTACTCCCGACTCCCGTATCACCTACTTCACCGCCAATCCCAATGGAGAAGCTGAAATCATCAAGGTAACCCTGAAACCCAATCCCCGTGTACGCCGTATTATCTTCGAGGAGGATTTCAGCAACATCAATATCAAGGGACGGCAGGCCATGGGAAATATACTCACGAAACTCCCCGTACACAAGATAGCCTTGAAACAACGTGGAGGCTCCACGCTGGGTGGACGGAAAGTCTGGTTCGACCGTGATGTGCTACGTCTCAACTACGACGGGCGCGGAGAATATCTCGGAGAATTCCAAAGCGAAGACACCATCCTTGTCGTACAGAACAGCGGAGAGTTCTATGCCACCAACTTCGACTTGAACAATCACTATGACGATGGCATACGCGTATTGGAGAAATACGATCCGAACAAAGTATGGACCGCCGTACTCTACGATGCCGACCAGCAGAACTATCCTTACATCAAGCGTTTCTGCTTCGAGGCAACCGCCCGCAAGCAAAACTACTTGGGAGAAAACAAGAACAGCAGCCTCATTCTGCTGACAGACGAGTGCTACCCACGTTTAGAAGTGGTGTTTGGCGGCCACGACAATTTCCGAGAGCCGATGGTGGTGGAAGCCGACGAATTCATCGCCGTGAAAGGCTTCAAAGCAAAAGGTAAGCGCCTGACCACCTATACTATAGAAACCATCAACGAGCTGGAGCCTACCCGTCAACCGGAACCCTCGCAGAAAACCGAAGAGCAGGAAACGGATGAAGAACCGGAAATTCTGGACCCCGACCACGGTAAAAGCGAAGGGGACATACTGGACGAGATGACAGGACAGATGAAACTCTTTTGATGAAGGACGGAAATGAAGTATTAGTGGCTAACGATTACTAATTTGTAATTGATAATTTAATATGTACATATACAAGATAATAATCCTATGCGGACTGTTCTTGGGAAGTGTCGGACTGAAAGCACAAGAAGCACAATGCAGCATCGACCGGAAGCTACGGGCTGACTCCACCAACCGTAACCGTATTATCACCCGTGCCACCATGTATGGTGTCGGCTTCACCAACGTGTTCGACACTTATCTTTCACCTCAGGAGTATAAGGGAATCGATTTCCGTATCTCCCGCGAAAGCATGCGGATGACACGGTTGATGGACGGCAACGTGTCTCTGCAAACTTTCTTCCAGGCAGACTTGGGATATACACACAACAAAGTAGACAATAACAATACATTCTCCGGACTGGCCAATTGGAACTACGGCCTGCATTATAATTTCCCAATCACGAGCAATTTCAAGCTGCTTGCCGGAGGAGTGGGAGACTTCAACGGCGGCTTTGTCTACAACCTGCGCAACGGTAACAACCCCGCCCAAGCACGTGCCTACATCAATCTTGCAGCATCTGGAATGGCAATTTGGGACCTGCGCATCAAGAACCGTCCCATCACTCTACGTTACCAGGTGAACCTTCCTTTGGCAGGCATCATGTTCATGCCGAACTATGGACAGTCCTATTACGAAATATTCACGCTGGGACACTGGGACGGAGTAGTGAACTTCACCTCCCTGCACAACCAGCCCTCTCTGAGACAAATGCTGACAGCCGATTTCCCGGTAGGACGCGCCCGGATGCGCCTTGCCTACATATGGGATGCGCAACAGTCTAAAGTAAACGAGATAAAGACGCATACTTACTCACATGTGTTCATGGTGGGTTTTGTAAAGGAGCTCTATCTGTTTCCTAACAAGAGAAAGTAAAAAGTGACGAGGTGATAAACGATAAGATGATAAAGACAATGTGCATGAAAAGAAGATATCTTTTAATAATTAGGAGTATCCTGCTCACGTTATTGCCCCTATTGAACGGATGTATTCGTGAGGAAGAGTTCGACAATACCCCACAAGGCAATTTCGAAGCCTTGTGGAAAATAATAGACGAACAGTACTGCTTCCTGGACTACAAGCAAATAGACTGGGATGCCATCCATGACAAGTACCAGCCACTCATTACCCCGGGAATGAGCTACGACGGTCTATTTGAAATATTAGGTAACATGCTTGCCGAGTTAAAAGACGGACATGTCAACTTGTACTCTTCTTCCAACATGGCGCGCTACTGGGACTGGTATCTGGATTATCCTCGTAACTTCAACGAAAGTATCATTGAAAAGTACCTGGGAAGAGACTACCGCATTGCTGGAGGCGCCAAATATACCATATTGGAGGACAACATAGGATATATCTATTACGGTGATTTCTCCAGCGGCATCGGAAACGGCAACCTGGATGAGATTCTGTTATACCTTTCCGCTTGTAACGGCCTAATTATCGACGTGCGCAACAATGGTGGCGGCAACCTGACAAACGCCACCCGAATGGCACAACGCTTCACGAATGAAAAAGTACTGACGGGATATATTCAGCACAAGACCGGCAAAGGCCATAGCGATTTTTCAGATCCGACTCCCATTTATGTGGAACCTTCCAACAGTATCCGCTGGCAAAAAAAGGTAATTGTCCTGACCAACCGTCATTCCTATAGTGCAACCAATGATTTTGTCAACTCCATGCGCTGTTTTCCCAATGTCACCCTGGTTGGTGACAAAACCGGCGGCGGGTCGGGCCTGCCATTCTCTTCGGAACTGCCCAACGGATGGGGGGTACGCTTTTCTGCCAGCCCGCACCTCGATGCCCAAAAACAGCATATCGAGTTCGGCATCGACCCGGACAAGAAAGTGGATATGAGCAAAGAAGATGAGAACAATGACTTGGACACCATCATTGAGGAAGCAAGAAAAATACTGAAAGTGACTTTCTAAAACGACTTTATCTACAAAACAATTTGCCAAAACGAAAATTCTTTCTATCTTTGCTCCCGCTAATCGGAATTATTCCGCGGATGTGGCGTAATTGGCAGCCGCGCCAGACTTAGGATCTGGTGCCGTGAGGCGTGTAGGTTCGAGTCCTATCATCCGCACAATCCCTATAATAAATTTCAAAAGACAAACAACTAAGAGGGGAGGATATTCATTAAGAAGCATCCTCCCTAACCGCTTCAAGTACCTTTTTTATCTCATCAAAACACAATATTTAGAATACTTATTGTATCTTTGCTTCCAAGAAACACTTCGATTAACCTGAAAAAATGAAACAAAATACGATAAGACCGATGCTTTTCAAGTATTGGGTAGTGTGCCTTCTATTGTTCATCCTCTTCATCCAGGCCAGGGCTTCTTCCTTCATGCCCGCCGTCACCAACTATCTTGCCAAAGACTATGAAGCCGGTTATCAGAACTGGGCATGTGCGCAAGGCAGCAACGGCGAAATGTATTTCGGCAACAGCCAGGGGCTCCTGGTATATGACGGTTATCGCTGGACTCTCCACAAAGTGCCGGGGAACCATATTGTCCGTTCGGTGTATGTGAAAGAAGACCGTATCTATGTGGGGGCATTCGAGGAATTCGGCTATTTCAAGTATTCGGAGGCAGGCACTCTCCGGTACCATTCTTTGAGCAAATTCCTGAAAAATTTCCCCATGGAGAACAACGAGATATGGAACATTGTAGAGCTGGACGGTCGCATCTACTTCCAGTCGTTCAGCGCCTGGTTCTCCTACGACGGGAAGATGGTACACGCTTTCCGCAACAGACAGCAACAGCCGCTCTACTTCTACACCCAAAACGGACATATCTACACACAGATGATTGATGAGGACTTCTATGAATTCGACGGCAAGGATTTCCTTCATCTCTTCCCCCGCAGCCAAGTGAACGATGACAATGTAGTGGCATTGTTACCCGACGGGGACGACAGCTTCTTGATGGTCACAGAGAATAACGGATTGTTCCGCTACAACGGTGACATCACTCCCTGGAAAACGGACATTGATACGGAACTAAAGAAACAGCGGGTGAACCGTGCTGTAATGACCAATGACTCTATATTCATGATAGGCACGGTCTTGAACGGTATATACGCCATCGACCGCAAAGGACATTGCCTTTGGCACTTCAACCTGGACAACCGCCTGGACAACAACACCGTCCTGGGGCTGTTCTGTGACAAAGACAACAACGTATGGGCAGCATTGGACGACGGCATTGCATACATCCACCACAACTCCCCCGTTATGCTGCTAACCCCTGCCAACCATGAAACCAAATTGGGTATGGTGTACGACATAGCCCATCGGGATGACTGTTTCTATCTGGCCACCAACCAGGGCTTGTACGAATACCACCAGATTACCGGGAATCTGCGCCTGCTTCCCCATACCGAAGGTCAGAACTGGTATGTAAAGGACATTGACGGGCAACTCTTTGCAGGCAACAATGCCCATACCTTATTAATAGGTGAAAAAGGGAACGTTTCCGTCATAAGCAATACCAACAGCAGTACGTGTCTGATAAAGTGCACCCTCTATGGCGAAGAGATACTGTTGGAATCATCCTACGCCAATTTGCGTATCTATAAAAAGAAGAACGGGCAATGGACCTTTTCGCATGTCATAGACGGCTTCATTGCACCGGTCATGCACTTGGAGGTGGACCAAAGCGGTGTCATCTGGGCTTCACACATGTATCAGGGAGTCTATAAAATAGTCTTGAGCGATGACTTGTCGGCTGTAAAAAGCGTACGGCACATCTCCCATTTAGGCTCGGAATATATCATCGGCCCTATCCAAGTAATGAAAATGCGAGGACGTATCGTCTTTTCCAGTCCCAACGGCTTCTATACCTATGACGACATCACCCGGCAGATTATCCCCTTCCAAAAGCTGAATGCCATTCTGCCCTATATCAGGAATGCTCATTCTGTGGTATCCGTCACGAACGACCGCTTCTGGCTGTCCGGTTCACATGAGTACGTACTGGTAGAGTACGCAGAAGGAGAGTACATCGTGAAGCAGCGCATCCTCATCGAACTGTTTGATTCTCCATGCATAGAGAACTACAACAATGTGTTCGTCGACAATGACGTTGTCTATTTTAATCTGAACAACGGAATCGCCAGTTACAGCAAAAACACAGACAGCCTCAGTCCTACTCTGGAGTCCGCCCTCTCACTGAGCTCGGTCACTGCTTCCTCTTCCGATAAAAAGGAGAAACGCCTGCCTCTGTCTGGAAATGTCGAACTGGAAAGCAATTACCGGGATTTGCTGTTCTCAGTAAGCCTGCCGCATTACAATAAATTGTCCGTACATTTCCATTATGTCCTGCAAGGAGGACAAGGCATGGCGCTGACATCGGACCTGAAAGAGCCCGAAATCCGCTACGGTAGCCTGGATTACGGAGAATACACATTCCAGGCAGAAGCCTATAATGATTTGGGACAGAAAATCGGTGAGGTGGAATATCATTTTGCCATAGCCCGCCCTTTCTACCTCTCCTATTATGCCTTTGCGCTCTATCTCATAGTTCTCACAGCGCTTGTCTACTTTTTCTCCAAGTGGCGCGCCAACCGTGCCATGGAAAAGAAACGGAAGGAGTATGAGGCAGAGCAGGTGCAGCAGAACATCAAGATGCGCGAGCAGGAGCATCTGATAACTCTGCAGCAACAGCAATTGCTGGAAGCCGAGTTGTCGGCAAAGAGTAAAGACCTTGCCAGCATGGCACTGGGTGTATTTGCCAAGAACGAGGTCCTGGAGAAACTTCGTACTGTCGTACAAGAGTCCCTGGTGAAAGGGCAATATGGACGCAAGAACCTCGAATCTCTGCTGAAGCTCATCAACGAAAACATCGAGACACAGGAATTTTGGGATGTATTCCAGAACAATTTCGACCTGATTCATGAGAAATTCTTCCGTAATTTGCGCGAACGTTATCCCAGTCTTACCGCTACCGACCTCCGTTTTTGTGCGCTGCTGCGCCTGAATCTTTCTACGAAAGACATTGCGCAAATGACCAACCTCACTATCCGGGGAGTAGAGGCAGCACGCTACCGTTTGCGCAAGAAACTGGATATCCCCGACGGAACGGGATTAGTGGATTTTCTCATCGACTTGAAATAAAGCGGCTACAAATCATTCAATCATAACAAACTGATTATTAGAAACAAGTAACACGAAAACGTAGTAAAACGGTACCCATTTTTACCCTAAACGTATTATCGTGGTAGTGTTTTTTTTTGCCTTACTTACCGTAATTACTTCCTTTGCCGGCAGAATTATTAACTCTTAAATTTAGTTTATGAGAAGGCAAACTTTATTTCTTCTATTCATGATTTTGTTCTCATTGCCACTGACAGTTTTGGCACAAGGAACAAAGACAGTTAAAGGAACTGTTGTTGATCAGAACAACGAACCGATTATTGGAGCCACGGTTGTAGTAAAAGGCTCTACTATTGGAGCAGCTACCGACCTCGACGGTAACTATGTACTGAACGGCGTCCCCGAAGACGCAACTCTCGTATTCAACTATTTGGGCATGTTGCCGCAGGAAATAAGCGCTGCGGGACAATCCGTCATTAATGTAAAGCTACGTGAAGATGCACAACTACTGGAAGAAGTTGTTGTTATCGGTTACGGTTCGGCCAAGGCGAAAGACCTGACGGCCCCGATTGACGTTGTCAAAGAGAAAGAACTTATCAATGTTCCTACCTCCTCCCCGATGGCAGCATTGCAGGGAAAGGTACCGGGTGTTAACATCATCAATTCGGGAACGCCGGGCGAAGGTCCTAAAGTGACCATCCGTGGTATGGGTTCCTTCGGTGACACTTCTCCTCTCTATGTAGTGGACGGAATGTTCTACGACAACATCAACTTCCTGAACAATTCCGACATTCAAGACATGACCATCTTGAAAGACGCATCCGCATCTGCCATCTACGGTGTACGCGCCGCCAACGGTGTTGTAATCATCACCACCAAGAAAGGAAGCCGCAACCAGGATGCCAAGATTACCTATAACGGTTATGTAGGTATTCAGAAAGCCACCAACCTGCTGGAGATGTGTAACTCTCACGAGTATGCCACCATGATGTTGGAAGCCAACCCGGAAGCTTACCGGTCGATTTTCGAAAAGTCAGTAGCCGAATTCGGAGGCAATATGGAAAACCTGCAATTCAATGCCGATACCAACTGGTATGACGAACTGTTGCGCACAGCCATGATGACCAATCACAGCTTGAATATCTCCGGTGGTACGGAAAAAGCGACCTACTCTGCCGGCATGAGCTATCTGGCACAAGACGGTATCATGGACGTGGAAAACTACTACCGCCGCTTGAACTTCCGTGCCGCCCTTGACTACGAAGCCCGCAAATGGCTGAAAGTAGGCTTCAACGGCGTATTCAGCAACTCGCAGCAGCAGCTTCCCAAGAATGCCGCATGGCAACAGGCATACAACACACCGTCTATCATCCCGGTGTATGATGACCGCCGCGACGATGCCGTGTTCCCTAAGAAGTACACATCGCCCGAGCAGGTGGGCCTGACCAACAACTTCAACAATCCGGTAGCCACTGCCAACTATTACGACAACCGGAACGAGACCTACCAAGTGCTGACCAACTTCTATGCACAGCTCAACCTCATCCCCGACAAGCTGAATATACGCAGTAGCTACAGCTACGACTACTCAATGATTCGCGGTTCTGAGTTCACTCCTACCTACTATGTAGGCACCAACCAGAAGAAAGAGGTTACCGAACTCACTAAAAAGAACACTAACTACTACAAATATATATGGGACAACGTGGCCACTTATACTGACAAGTGGGGCAAACACTCCTTTACCGGTATGCTGGGTGCATCCATGCGTCAAGAGCAATACCGCCTGCTCGAAGGTACCGCCACCAACGTGCCCGAAGGTGAGGACGTGTGGAAATACATCGCACTGGGCAACAAGGAAGGCGCTACGGTGAAAGACGACGGCTGGAAATACCGCGGTCTCTCCTATTTCACCCGACTGAATTACAACTACAACGACAAGTACATGTTGATGTTCACCTTCCGTGCCGACGGCTCGTCCAAGTACAACGACAAATGGGGCTACTTCCCCTCCATCGGTGCCGCATGGGTCATCTCCCAAGAACCGTTTATGAAGAACCAGAATATCTTCGACTACATGAAGCTGCGTGCCAGCTGGGGTAAGCTGGGTAACGACAAGATTGCTGCCAGTGCAGGCTTCGCAAGCATACAGAACGTACAGTCCGTATTCGGTCCCAATACCGCCATCGACGGATTCATCAACACCACCAACTTCAGCTGGCTGGGTTGGGAAGTAGTGAACGAAACCAACGTGGGCGTCAACTTCAGTACACTGAAGAACCGCTTGAACGCCGACATCGACTGGTACTACCGTCTGACTGACAACGCCGTGATTTCACCCAAGCTCCCGATGAGTGGCGAGCTGCTGGCCGGCAACAACGGACAGATTCTGAATACCGGTATCGACCTCTCCTTGAACTGGAACGACAAGATTGGCCAGGACTTCAATTACAACATCGGCGTCAATCTCTCTTATCTGCATAACGAAGTGAAAAGCCTAAAAGGAAACATGAAAATCATCAAAGGCGGAAAGACCGTGAATATGGTGGGCGAGACGATGAACTCATTCTATGGCTACAAGGTCATCGGCATCTACCAGACTCCTGAACAATGTGCTGCCGACCCCATCGCCGTGGCCAACGGACTGGAACCCGGCGACTTCATCTACGAGGACGTGAACGGCGACCATGTGATAGACGGAAACGACAAGCAGGTGTTGGGCTCATACGTGCCCAGCTTTACTTATGGCTTCAATGCCGGATTCTCTTATAAGAACTTCGACTTCAGCCTCACTACCTACGGACAAGCAGGCGGCGAACTGTGGAACCGTAAGCGTGCCCTGCGCTATGCAGCCGACTACTATAACTTTGACCGCGCACAGTATGAGAACCGCTGGACGGGTGCAGGCTCTACCAACGAACATCCGTCGGCCAAGGCTCTTCTCAAAACCTGGAACAAATCAGACAGTAACAACGCTTCCTATTTCGTAGAAAGCTCCGATTACTTCCGCATCCAGAACATCACGCTGGGCTACTCGTTCAAGAACTTGAAGATAGGCAGCTACGTGATGCCGGGACTCCGCCTCTCATTGACGGCCGACCGCCCCTTCACTACCTTCAAGGCCAACAGCTTCACACCTGAAGTGTCGGATGCCGAAGGTTGGGATACCGAAGTATACCCTCTGACTTCAACCTATACTTTCGGAGTGCAAATAGATTTCTAAACCCTAAAACGTAAAACAATGAAATTCTTAAAGAAAACATTCGCATATATACTTCCGGCCATGATGGTACTGGGAGGAGCTACCGCTTGCACCGATTTCATAGAAATCGATCCGGAGAACAAAGTTCCCGAACAAGGCGTGGACTTTACCAACAAGAACAATATGTACCAACCCGTAGTGGGTGCCTACTCCAAAGTACGCACACAGGGCATGCACTGGTGCAACGCACTATTGATGTTCACCCGCGACGGTGACGTGTGGTCGGGCCGTACCGATGACCAGGGCGATGCCGTGGCCTTCGGACGCAAGTTCAACTACAACAACTCATTCTGGGCACTGAACCAGGTATGGATGAACTTCTACGACATCATCCGCATCACCAATGCCGCCCTGCAAAGCCTCGACGGTTATGCCGAATATCTTGCTGCAGGAAGCGAAGATTACAAAACCTACGAATCCTATTGCGGCGAAGTACGTACCATCCGTGCATGGGCTTACTATTGTCTGGTGACCAATTTCGGTCCCACCGTCATCTACCGTGACAACCTGCAGACCGATTTTCGCCGTTCTACCGTAGAGGCCGTATATAATTATATGCTGGAAGATTTGAACTACGCCATCGACAAACTGCCCCGCATGCGTCCCAACCAGATGGAACACAAGGGAGCCGTGACAGCCTTCACCGCCCAAGCATTGGCCGCCCGCATCTATCTGCTGAAAGGAGACTATGCACAAGTGGAGACACTGACCGATGACATCATCAAGAACGGTGGATTCCGTCTCTACGACGACTTCTACCAGCTGTTCAAAATTCCCGGAAAGTTGTGTGACGAATCTTTGTTCGAATGCCAGGTAACAGACTACGGCAATGGTTCCGGCGATTACCTGGGCGTAGACCAATGGTTCAATTTCCAGGGTCCGAACATGGCAGAGAGGTATGATGAAGTAGTGAACGCAGACGGTACCATCAGCTACAAGCAAGCCGAAGGCACCAAGTCCATAGGCGGCTGGAATTTCATAGGCTATGAACCCGAGTTCGTGGCATGGGCCGAAGCCCGTGGCGAAGGTGTGCGTGCCGAAACTTCTTTCCTGAAAGCCCTGAGCAAGACGCGCGAGGGTTGGCAGGTAGGTCCCACATCGGCCACCAAGACCGACTGTTGGAACGGCAAAGGTTACCTTCCCTACAATCAGATGACTCTTCCACGTACAACCTACGGAGCCAACAACAATGTGCGTATCATCCGCTATGCCGAAGTACTGCTGATGAACTCCGAAGCCAAAGTCAGACTGGGCAAGGATGGAGACGCAGGCTACAACGAAGTGCGCCGGCGTGCAGGCATGAGCACCAAAACCGGTGTTACCCTGAAAGACGTGATGGACGAACGCCGGATGGAACTTTGCGGCGAATGGTGTGCCCGTTATGTGGACTTGGTGCGTACCGGCGATGCCGCCACCGTACTCGGTCCCAAAGGATGGACAGCAGAAAAGACTTATTGGCCCATACCGGCCAACCAGTTGGACGACCTTCCTGATTTGAAGCTGGAACCCATTGACGGAATTGCCGAATAAATCCGTTCCAATATGGTAAAAAGATTCCTAATCAGTTGTGGAATAGCCTTTGCCGCTCTGGCGGCAAAGGCAACCCCTGACGATTCCATCAAAGTGGTGAAGGGGCAAGTCAGTGACTATTACATCACTGTAACCCAAGACCGTATCGTAAAAGGACACGTACTGGACACCAACCGCCAGCCACTCGCAGGCGCCACAGTCATGTTCTTCGCAAGTCCCATGCACAATACCACTGCCCACGACGGCAGCTTTGCCATCAAAGGAGCGAAGAACGACGTGCACCTGTATGTCTACTATCCCGGGAAAAAGATAGTGAACAGAATCCTGGCACTGGATGAAACCGATATTGAGGTAGTGATGGAAAAAGAGGTACACAAGGCAACCGCAATCTGCCGCCCCGCCCAGGCGACCCGGTGGTATGACCCACAGGCGCCTCTGTCGCGCACCTTCTGCAATCCGATGAACATCAGTTACAACTTCGAGCCTTTCAACAACAATGTGCGTCCCAACGGTTCGTTCCGTTCCTCTGCCGACCCGATGGCGGTGGAATACAAGGGAGAATACTTTCTGTTCTCCACCAACCAGGGCGGTTTTCACTATTCCAAGAACCTGGTGGATTGGGATTTCGTTCCTGCCGGCTTCCAACGCAAGCCTACGGACGACGACCAGTGCGCACCGGCAGCCTATGTAAGCGGTGACACGCTGTTCTATACCGGCTCCACCTACGAAGGCCTCGCCGTGTGGTACAGCACACACCCCAAAACGGGACGTTTCAAACGTGCCATCGAAAAGAATGTGCTTCCCACATGGGACCCCTGCATGTTTCTGGACGATGACGGCAGACTGTATATGTATTATGGCTCCAGCAATGAATATCCGCTAAAGGCGGTGGAACTGGACCGGAATGATTTCTATCCCATCAGCAAGATTCACGACGTGATGATGCTCCGCCCCGAAGAACACGGCTGGGAACGTTTCGGCATGAACAATGACGATGAAGTGACACTCCGCCCATTCACAGAGGGCGCTTACATGACCAAACACAATGGCAAATATTATTTCCAATATGGTGCTCCGGGCACTGAATTCAAAGTCTATGCCGATGGCGTATATGTTTCGGATTCCCCGCTGGGCCCGTTTGTCTACCAGAAGCATAACCCGATGTGCTACAAGCCGGGCGGTTATGTGCAAGGTGCCGGTCATGGAGGCACGTTCTGCGACGTGAAAGGCAATTACTGGCACGTGGCCACCTGCATGCTCTCCCTGAAGTACAAGTTCGAACGCCGCATCGGTCTTTATCCGGTGGCTTTCGACAAGGATGGTGTCATGTATTCGTCCACTGCCTTCGGCGATTATCCCAACTGGGCAGCACCGATGGACGTAAAGAACCCTGCAGAGCGTTTCACGGGATGGATGCTTCTGTCCTACGGCAAACCGGTGGAGGTATCATCTACGGATAGCATCCATGCAGCTTCCAACCTGACGGACGAAAGTATGCGCACCTACTGGGCAGCCCGTTCCGGCAACCCCGGCGAATGGGCCGGGATAGACCTGGGCAGTACAAAGAATGTACGTGCCGTGCAGTTGAACTTCTACGACCATAAAGCGGTTCAATACAACCGTGCCATGGATATTTATCACCAATACCGTATTTTTGCTTCCGAAGACGGAAAAGAATGGACATTGGTCATAGACAAGAGCGACAGTGACAAGGATTGTCCGCACGACTACATCGAGCTCAACGAGCCGTTGCGTGCCCGTTATCTGAAATACGAGAATGTGCACATGCCTACGGGAAATGTCGCCTTGTCCGGCTTCCGCGTCTTCGGGAACGGTGACGGCGATGTCCCGCAAGCCGTGAAAGGACTGACTGTGAAACGTGACAGGAAAGACCGCCGGAATGCCCTTATCTCCTGGCAACCCGAAGCAAGCGCCTATGGCTACAACATCTACTACGGCACCGCCGAAGGCAAGATGTACAATGCCATCACGGTACTGGGACAGACGGAATATGACTTCCGCGGACTGGATGCGGACACGGACTATTACTTCACTATCGAGGCGCTGAACGAAAACGGCCGCTCGCCATTGTGCAAGACGACAAAAAATTAAACACAAGAAATAAAGATATGAAAAAACCAATAATGATACATGTGCTGGCTTTGTTCCTGATTTCCACATTGGCGGGCTGTGCATCCTGCTCTTCCGACTTGAAGGAAAACGGGAAAGAGAACGGAAAAGAGGAAAAGCCCGACACAGAGGAAGTACGTCCCGAATCATTCGCTTCGGATGACGAAATGCTTGATTACATCCAGAAGGTACATTTGAACTACATGTGGGACGGTGCGGAACCGACCTCCGGACTGGCACGCGAACGCATCCACCTGGATGGGGATTATCCCGAAAAGGACCAGAATGTTGTCACCACCGGCGGCAGCGGATTTGGTATAGCCGGACTGCTGGTAGGCATCGAACGCGGCTTCATCCCCAGGGAAGAAGGCGTGAAGCGCCTGACCAATATTGCCGATTACCTGAAACGCGCCGACCGCTTCCACGGCGTATGGCCCCATTGGTTGTACGGCCCTACCGGTAAGGTGAAACCTTTCGGACAAAAAGATAACGGCGGAGACTTGGTGGAAAGCTGCTTCCTGATGCAAAGCTTGCTTTGCGTACGCCAATACTTCCGCGACGGCAACGAGCAGGAAAAGACGCTGGCAGAGAAGATTGACCAATTGTGGAAAGAGATGGAGTTCAGCTGGTATCAGAATGGCAAGGATGTCATCTACTGGCACTGGTCTCCCGAATACAACTGGGAAATGAACTTCCCGCTGGAAGGCTACAACGAAGCATTGATTGTGTATGTGCTCGCAGCCTCCTCCCCCACTTATCCCGTTCCGGCTTCAGCCTACCACAACGGCTGGGCACGCGGCGGCGGCATCAAGTCCGACTCTGCCCCCTACGGCCTGCCTTTGGAATTGAAACACAACGGAGCCGAGAAACTGGGCGGTCCCTTGTTCTGGGCACAATACTCGCACATCGGTCTGGACCCGCGCAACCTGAGCGACCGCTATGCCAACTACTGGAACGTGGTGCGCAACCATGCCCTCTCCAACTACCGCTACTGCGTGGAGAATCCCAAACAATACAAAGGTTACGGCGAGGACTGCTGGGGACTGACCGCCAGCTACTCTACCAAAGGCTATGCAGCCCACTGCCCGGGCGACAACGACCATGGTGTCATCACACCGACAGCAGCCTTGTCCAGTTTTCCCTACACACCGGAGGAATCCATGCGTGCACTGAAGTATTTCTATTCCAAAGGCGACTGGATTTGGGGCAAGTACGGATTCTACGATGCCTTCTCCGAGGGAAGTGACTGGACGGTGCCCCGCTATCTTGCCATCGACCAATGCACCATTGCCCCGATGATTGAGAACTATCGTTCCGGCTTGTTGTGGAAACTCTTCATGAGCTGTCCCGAGGTTCAGGAAGGATTGCAGAAGCTGGGATTTAAGGCTTAGGGATTTACGATTGAAGTTAGTATGCGACATGATGGAGCAGCTAAGCTTAAGTTGAATTTCTATATCACTATTCCCCTCCCCCTTCAGGGGGCCGGAGGGGATAATCAAAATTATATCATATGAAGAAATACACATTATTAGCAGCCTTGGCTTTCTCTGCCCTCACCGTGACGGCAACGCCCAAAGAAAACACATCCCAAGGCAATCCGCAGGAGATGGATAAATTCATTACGGAGCTGATGGGCAAAATGACGCTGCACGAGAAAATCGGTCAGCTCAACCTGCCGGTAACGGGAAACATCGTCACCGGACAAGCCAAGAGCAGCGACGTTGCCGGTAAAATCCGCAACGGTGAAGTCGGAGGTCTGTTCAACCTGAAAGGCGTGAAGAACATCCGCGAAGTGCAGAAACTTGCCGTAGAGAACAGCCGCCTGGGCATCCCCTTGCTGTTCGGTATGGACGTGATTCACGGTTACGAAACGGTATTCCCCATCCCCTTGGCACTCTCGTGCAGTTGGGACATGGAGGCTATAGAGAAATCGGCCCGTATCGCCGCCATTGAGTCGAGTGCAGACGGTATCTGCTGGACGTTCAGCCCGATGGTGGACATCTGCCGCGATGCCCGTTGGGGACGTGTATCAGAAGGCAACGGTGAAGACCCCTTCCTGGGTTCAGCCATTGCACAAGCCATGATTCGCGGTTATCAGGGCAAGGATATGAGTGCCAACAACGAGATAATGGCTTGCGTAAAGCACTTCGCACTGTATGGCGCCGGAGAAGCCGGCCGCGACTACAACACGGTGGATATGAGCCGCAACCGTATGTTCAACGAATACTTCCCTCCCTACAAGGCTGCCGTAGAAGCCGGTGTGGGTAGCGCAATGACCTCCTTCAATGAAATTGACGGAGTACCCGCCACTGCCAACCACTGGCTGCTGACCGACGTACTACGCAACCAATGGGGCTTCGACGGCTTCGTGGTGACAGACTATACAGCCATCTCCGAAATGATAGACCACGGAATCGGCGACCTGCAGGAAGTATCCGCACGTGCCCTGACCGCCGGAACAGACATGGACATGGTAGCCGACGGATTTATCGGCACACTGGAAAAGTCTCTGAAAGAAGGCAAAGTGACCGAAGCCGACATTGACAAAGCCTGCCGACGCATCCTGGAGGCCAAATACAAGCTGGGATTGTTTGCCAATCCGTACAAATACTGTGACGTGAAGCGTGCCGAAAAAGAAGTGTTCACTCCCGAGCACCGCTCCATTGCCCGCCAGATTGCCACAGAGACATTCGTGCTGCTGAAGAACCAGGACAACCTGCTGCCCTTGCAGCGCAAAGGCAACATCGCCTTGATTGGCCCGCTTGCCAACACCCGCGCCAACATGCCGGGTACTTGGAGTGTGGCAGCCACGGCAGACAGATACAGCACCCTATTGGAAGGTTTCAAGAATGCTGTCGGCTCCAAGGCCAACATTCTCTATGCACAAGGCAGCAACTTGATGTACGATGCCGACTACCAGACACGCGCCACGATGTTCGGCCGTGAACTGCCCCGCGGCAATGACCAAGAACTGCTGGACGAGGCCCTGAAAGTAGCCGCACAAGCCGATGTCATCGTAGCCGCTCTCGGCGAGTCTTCCGAGATGAGTGGTGAGAGCAGCAGCCGTTCCGAACTGGAAATGCCGGACGCACAGCGACACCTGCTGGAAGCATTGCTGAAAACGGGCAAGCCCATAGTATTGGTATTGTTCTCCGGACGTCCCGTAGTGCTGACTTGGGAGGATAAGCATGTCCCCGCCATCCTGAATGTATGGTTCGGAGGTAGCGAAGCTGCCGATGCCATTGCCGATGTAGTGTTCGGAGACGTTTGCCCCAGCGGTAAGCTGACCACCACCTTCCCGCAGAATGTAGGCCAGTTGCCTATGGCATACAACCACAAGAATACCGGACGTCCTTTGAAAGAAGGCAAATGGTTCGAGAAGTTCCGCAGCAACTACCTGGATGTGAGCAACGACCCACTATATCCCTTCGGCTATGGCTTGAGCTACACCACCTTCCGGTACAGTGACATCACGCTCAGTTCCAAGCAACTGAATGCAGACGGCAAACTGACTGCTTCCGTAACCGTGACCAATACGGGCAACTACGATGCGGATGAAATCGTGCAGCTCTATATCCGCGACCTGGTGGGCAGCATTACCCGCCCCGTGAAAGAGCTGAAAGGCTTCGAGCGCATCCACCTGAAGAAAGGCGAAAGCAAGCAGGTGACCTTCACCATTACCCCCGAATTGCTGAAGTTCTACAACTACGACATACAGTATGTATACGAACCCGGCGAGTTCCACGTAATGATTGGACCCAACAGCCGCGATGTAAAGACTACGAGTTTTGAGTTGAAATAGGTATAGTTTTGCTTTTAGGTAAGAGGGCAGTCCGCAAGAACCGGGCTGCCCTTTTTTAACACCGTCACCAAATCTTTTTTGCATTTTGATTGTTCAGAGGAGAAAACTGAATTAGTTATCCACTAAAAGATGAATGTAATGAAGAAGAACCTAAACCTTCCCAAGAAGAAAACCGGAAGACTAAGAAACCTATTTCTGACGGTGTGCCTGCTGGCAAGTGTCGCCGCATCGGCACAGGAAAAAACAGTAACCGGTACTGTGACCGATGCACTGGGTGATCCGCTAATCGGCGCCACCGTATTGGTACAAGGAACCTCCAACGGCGTGATTACCGACATAGACGGCCGGTACTCCATCCAGGCCACCCCGGAGAACACATTGGATTTTTCCTATGTAGGCATGGTGAAGCAAGCTGTCAAGGTAGGCAGCCAGTCGGTAATCAACGTCCAGATGAAAGACGACTCGCAGATGCTGGCCGAAACCGTGGTCATCGGTTATGGCAGCGCCAAGAAGCGAGACCTTACGGGCTCCATCACCAACATTAAAGGCGACGAAATCGCCAACAAGCCGGTGGTCAACCCCGTATCCGCACTGCAAGGAAAGATTGCCGGCGTGCAGGTGATAAACTCCGGCAAGGCAGGCTCCGACCCGGAAATCCGTGTACGCGGAACAAACTCCATCAACGGCTACAAGCCACTCTATGTCGTGGACGGACTGTTCAACGACAACATCAACTTCCTGAATCCGCAGGACATCGAATCCATGGAGATACTGAAAGACCCGTCGTCGCTCGCCATCTTCGGTGTGCGCGGTGCCAACGGCGTGATTATCATCACCACCAAGAAGGCGAAAGAGGGACAGACACGCGTCAATATCAACGGCTCGTTCGGTTTCAAGTCCATCACCGACAAAATTGCACTGACGGATGCCGAAGGCTTCAAACTGCTGTACAACGAACAGTTGAGGAATGAAGGCAACCCGGAATACAACTTCTCGGACTGGACGGGAAACACCAACTGGCAGGATGAAATCTTCCAGACTGGGTTCATCACCAACAACAACATCAGCATCACGGGTGCCTCGGACAAGAACAGCTTCTATCTCGGTGCGGGCTATGCTTACGAGCAAGGCAACATCAAGCACGAGAAGTACAGCAAAATCACGCTGAACATCAGCAACGACTATAAAGTGACGGACAACCTCAAGGTAGGTTTCCAATTCAACGGGGCACGCATGCTGCCCGCCGACACGAAGAGTGTGGCTACAGCCCTGCGCGCAGCTCCGGTGGCGCATGTATTCAACTCCGAGTACGGCCTCTACACCTCACTGCCCGGATTCCAGAAGGCACAGATGAACAACCCGATGGTGGACGTAGACCTGAAGGCGAATACCACGAAAGCCGAGAACTACCGTGGCTCGGGCAACGTGTACGGGCAATGGGATTTCCTGAAACACTTCCAGTTCAAGGCCATGTTCTCCCTGGACTATGCCTCGAACAGCACACGGACATACACCCCGGTTATCCAGGTATATGACGCAAGCGTCGAGGGAGACATAGCCACGCTGGGCAACGGCAAGACCGGAGTGTCCCAAGCCAAAGAAACGGAAATGAAGGTACAGAGCGACTATCTGCTGACCTACACCAACTCCTGGGGAGACCACAGCGTGACGGCCACAGCCGGTTTCACCACCTACTACAACAAGCTCGAGAATCTGAACGGCGCCCGTACCCAAGGGGTAGGCCTGGTCATTCCGGACAATCCCGACAAATGGTACGTAAGTATCGGCGACGCAGCCACCGCCACCAACGGCAGTACGCAGTGGGAGCGCTCCACCGTGTCCGTGCTGGCACGCGTGCTCTACAACTACAAGGGCAAGTACCTGTTCAACGGCTCCTACCGCCGCGACGGTTCTTCCGCCTTCTCCTACACCGGCAACCAGTGGCAGAACTTCTACTCCGTCGGCCTGGGCTGGCTGATGAGCGAGGAAGCATGGATGAAGGACATCACCTGGCTGGATATGCTGAAACTGAAAGGCTCATGGGGCACACTGGGCAACCAGAACCTGGACCGCGCCTATCCCGCCGAACCGTTGCTGACGAATGCCTACTCCGCCGTGTTCGGCACCCCGTCTGCCATCTATCCGGGCTACCAGCTTGCCTACCTGCCCAACCCCAAACTGCGCTGGGAGAAGGTGGAAGCCTGGGAAGCCGGTGCAGAAGCCAACTTCCTCCGCAACCGCCTGCACTTTGAAGGGGTGTACTACAAGAAGAAAACCAAAGACCTGCTGGCCGAAGTGCCGGGCATCTCGGGCACCGTACCGGGTATCGGAAACCTTGGCTCCATCGAGAATTCGGGCGTAGAGCTGGCCCTGAGCTGGCGCGACCGGATAGGCGACTGGAACTACAACGTGGGGATGAACCTTGCCACCATCAAGAACAAGGTACTGAGCCTCGTGCAGGAAGGCTACTCCATCATAGCCGGAGACAAGCAGCAGAGCTACACAATGGCCGGATACCCCATCGGCTACTTCTACGGCTACAAGGTGGAAGGTGTCTACCAGACCCAGGAGGAGATTGAGCACTCTCCCAAGAACACGCTGGCAACCGTCACCCCGGGCGACCTGAAATTCCGCGACGTGAACGGTGACGGTGAAATCACCACGGCAGACCGTACGATGATTGGTAATCCTACACCCGATGTCACCTACGGCTTCACGCTCGGCCTGGGCTACAAGAACTGGGAGCTTGCCGTTGACATGATGGGACAAGGCGGCAATCAGATTTACCGTACCTGGGACAACTACAACTGGAGCCAGTTCAACTTTATGGAGCAACGCATGGACCGCTGGCACGGTGAAGGGACCAGCAACACCCAGCCGCTGCTGAACACCAAGCATACCATCAACAATCTGAACTCCGAGTATTACATAGAGGACGGCTCGTTCTTCCGCATCCGTAACGTGTCGCTGGCATACAACTTCGACAAGGCGCTGATTTCGAAGATAGGCATGCAGGCGCTGAAGCTCTACGTGAACATACAGAACCTGAAGACGTGGAAGCACAACACCGGATATACCCCGGAACTGGGCGGAAGCGCCATCGCCTTCGGGGTGGACGACGGCAGTTATCCGATGCCGGCGATTTATACGTTCGGATTTAATCTGACGTTCTAAAAGCCTCTCCCCTAAAAAAGAGTAACTTCAAACCTCCCCCGACTCCTTCAAAGGGAACGGGGAATGAAAAATATAAATTTATGAAACTGATAAAATACATATTTACATTGCTGGTGGGTGCAACAGCCCTCTCACTGACATCCTGCAACGACTTCCTGGACCGCGATCCGCTGGGGCAGTTCACGGAAGATGACTCTCCCAACGCCCTTGTCGGCGGAAAGATATTCAACGTCTACTACCTGATGCGCTCGTACGACATCACTGCCGGTATTCCAGCTTTTATGGTGCACATGGTGCGCAGCGAAGACTCCGAGAAAGGCAGTGACGCCGGCGACGGCAGCAACGAGGCCGCCATGTGGGACGACTTCGAATACACTGCCTCCAACGGGCCGCTCAGCGCCTATTGGGGACAGAACTACAAAATCATCTACCAGTGCAACGAAATCCTGGACGACATTGAGAAGAGCGGACACAAGGACGACACCGAAGCCATCCGCAACCGCGGCGAAGCGCTCTTCTTCCGTGCCTGGTGCTACTTCAACCTGGTACGCGCCTTTGGCGAAGTGCCGCTGGTCACCATCAAGGTAGTGGAAGCCTCCGATGCCAACGTGCCCAAGACCACGGCGGAAAAGATATACGAACAGATTGACAAAGACCTGACCGAAGCCGAAGAATGCCTGCCCCTGCGGTGGGACAGCGACTACACGGGACGGCTGACCTGGGGCGCCGCACGCTCCCTGCACGCACGCACCTATATGATGCGAAACGATTGGGACAATATGTACACAGCCTCCACCGAAGTGATAAAATCGGGCATCTACAACCTGAATACACCGGTCGACAAAGTCTTCACCGTAGAAGGGGAGAATTGCGGTGAGAGCATCTTCGAACTGCAATGCGAAGCCACCGATGCCATGAAAGAGGACGCCAGCATCGGCAGCCAGTTCTGCCAGGTGCAAGGGGTGCGCGGAGCCGGCGAGTGGGACCTGGGATGGGGCTGGCACATGGCCACCAAACTGATGGGAGAAGCTTTTGAACCGGGCGACCCGCGCCGGAACGCCACATTGCTCTACTTCCGCCGCAGCACGGACGAGCCCATCACACCGGAGAATACCAACCAGCCTTATGGCGAGTCACCCGTATCCACCGCCATGGGTGCCTACTTCAACAAGAAGGCCTACACGGACCCGACACTGCGCCGCAAGTACAGCCGTATGGGTTTCTGGGTAAACATCCGCCTCATCCGCTATCCGGACGTGCTGCTGATGGCTGCCGAAGCCGCCAACGAGAAAGGGCTAACGGGCGAAGCCGCCGGGTATCTGGAACAAGTACGCGCCCATGCCCGCGGCACACTGGCAGACGTGCTTCCGAAGGTAGAATCTGCCAGCCAGTCTGTGCTGCGTGACGCCATTCGCCACGAACGCCGCGTAGAGCTGGCACTGGAACCCGACCGCTTCTACGACCTCGTGCGCTGGGGCATTGCCAAAGAAGTGCTGCAAGCTGCCGGAAAGAATTACCAGGACAAGAATGCGCTGCTGCCTCTGCCCCAGACAGAGATAGACAAATCGAACGGAGTACTGGTGCAGAACCCCGACTATTGATACCCGGCCAAAGGAAACAGCCGGCCCAATCAATGGCAAAAGGTCTGTTTCATAACTTACTTGCAATCAAAGCATTGCTACTGCAAAGAGCTGCAAACTTTTTGCAGTGGCACTGCAAAGGTGTTGCAGTAGCACTGCACAACAGTTGCAGTGTCGCTGCAAAGCAGTTGCAGTAGCGCTGCAAACCGTTTGCAGTATCACTGCAGAGAAATTGCAGCACCGTTGCAAAGAAGTCATAGCACTACTGCAATAGAGTGACGGCAATCTAAAAACAATGAAGGGAACATACTTACAAACAATTAATTCAATATGAATATGAAGAAAATTTTCAAGAGAACAAGTCTGCTGCTCGCGACCGCTTTAATAGGCGTCACCGCCACCGTGCAGGCGCAGAAGTCTCCGCAGGACATGGACCGCTTCATCGACGCACTGATGCGCCGGATGACTGTGGAAGAGAAAATCGGCCAGCTCAACCTGCCCGTGACCGGAGAGATCACCACCGGTCAGGCAAAGAGCAGCGACGTGGCCAAGAAGATTGAGCAGGGGCTCGTGGGAGGGCTTTTCAATCTGAAAGGAGTGGCCAAGATACGCGACGTACAGAAACTGGCCGTAGAGAACTCCCGCCTGGGCATCCCCCTGCTGTTCGGCATGGATGTGATACATGGCTATGAGACCATCTTCCCCATCCCTCTCGGCCTCTCCTGCACGTGGGACATGGCAGCCATCGGGCAGTCTGCCCGCATCGCCGCCATCGAAGCCAGTGCCGACGGCATCTCATGGACCTTCAGCCCGATGGTGGACATCAGCCGTGACCCGCGCTGGGGACGTGTATCCGAAGGGTCGGGCGAAGACCCGTTCCTCGGAGGCGCCATCGCCCGCGCCATGGTGTTGGGGTATCAGGGAAAAGACCTGAACGACCAACTGACACGGAACGACGAAATCATGGCATGCGTCAAGCACTTCGCACTGTACGGTGCCGGAGAAGCCGGACGCGACTACAACACCGTAGACATGAGCCGCAACCGCATGTTCAACGAATACATGTACCCCTATGAAGCAGCCGTCCATGCCGGAGTGGGCAGTGTAATGGCCTCCTTCAACGAAGTGGACGGCGTGCCCGCCACCGCCAACCACTGGCTGATGACAAACGTGCTGCGCAAACAATGGGGCTTCAACGGTTTTGTGGTGACCGACTTTACCGGTATCTCCGAAATGGTGGAACACGGAATCGGCAACCTGCAGACCGTTTCCGCTCGTGCGCTCAACGCCGGTGTGGACATGGATATGGTGAGCGAAGGTTTCGTGGGCACGTTGAAAAAGTCGCTCACCGAAGGCAAAATAACCATGAAGACGCTGGATGCAGCCTGCCGCCGCATCCTTGAAGCGAAATACAAGTTAGGGCTGTTCGATGACCCTTACAAATACTGCGACCTCAGCCGTCCCGCACGCGACATCTTCACGCGCGAGCACCGCGACGCCGCACGCCGGATTGCCGCCGAAAGCTTTGTGCTGCTGAAAAACGAACCTTTTGAGGGACAAGGCAAGAAGTCTTCTCGTCCCGTCCTTCCTTTGGAGAAGCAAGGCACCGTCGCCGTCATCGGCCCCCTGGGCAATACCCGCAGCAACATGCCCGGTACCTGGAGTGTTGCCGCACGCCTGGACGACTATCCCTCTCTGTACGAAGGATTGAAAGAAATGACAGCCGGCCGGGTGAACATCACCTACGCCAAAGGCAGCAACCTCATCGGTGATGTAGCCTACGAGGAACGCGCCACCCTATTCGGCCGATCGCTGGGCCGGGACAACCGTACGGATAAGGAACTGCTGGACGAAGCTTTGAAGGTGGCCTCCGGTGCCGACGTGATTGTAGCCGCCCTGGGCGAGTCTTCCGAAATGAGCGGTGAAAGCTCCAGCCGTACCGACCTCGATATCCCCGACGTGCAACGCACCCTGCTGGAAGCCTTGCTGAAGACCGGAAAGCCCGTTGTACTGACCCTCTTCACCGGCCGACCGCTGACGCTCACCTGGGAGCAGGAACATGTGCCCGCTATCTTGAACGTATGGTTCGGTGGCAGTGAAGCGGCATACGCCATCGGCGACGTACTGTTCGGTGACGTGAACCCAAGCGGTAAGCTGACCATGACTTTCCCGAAGAACGTGGGGCAGATACCTTTATTCTATAACCACAAGAATACCGGTCGCCCGCTGGCTGCCGGCAATTGGTTCGAGAAGTTCCGCAGCAACTATCTGGATGTGGACAATGAACCGCTGTATCCCTTCGGATACGGACTCTCATACACCACTTTCCAGTACAGCGACATCGCCCTCAGTACCCCGGTCATGGGACAAAATGGCTCCACCACTGCCGTAGTCACCGTGACCAATACCGGTAAGCGTGACGGCGCAGAAGTCGTGCAGCTCTATATCCGCGACCTCGTAGGCAGCATTACCCGCCCCGTACGCGAGCTGAAAGGCTTTGAAAAGGTGTTCCTGAAAGCGGGCGAAAGCAAGACCGTATCCTTCAAGATTACCCCTGAGCTGCTCCGCTTCTACGACTACGACCTCAACCACGTGGCCGAGCCGGGAGATTTCGATGTGATGATAGGTGGCAGCAGCCAGGCAGAAAAGACAGCCCGACTGACGCTGAAATAAAATAAAATATTTAATATTGCACTCTAAAAACAAGAAAACATGAGATATACTACTTTACTCCTTTGTTTTTGCAGCATTCTGCTCCTTGGCAGCTGCAAGAGCCAGCCCTCCGTACAGAACGGACAGCCGCTGGAAGTGATGACGTTCAATGTCCGCCTGGATATTCCTTCGGACAGTGTAAACAACTGGAATTACCGCAAGGGTGACGCCTGCCGTATGATAGCCTACTACAGCCCCGACTTGCTGGGCATGCAGGAAGTGCTTCACAACCAAATGGAAGACCTGAAACGCGGGCTGCCGCAATACACAGCACTCGGCGTGGGGCGCGACGACGGCAAGGAAGCAGGCGAATACTGCCCGATATTCTTCCGGACCGACCGGTTTACACTGGTGGAATACGGCAATTTCTCCCTCAGCGAGCAACCCGAAACTATCGGCATCAAGGGCTGGGATGCTTCCTACAACCGTGTCACCACCTGGGCGATACTGCAGGAAAAGAACAACGGACAAAAGTTTGTATATTTCAACACCCATCTGGACAACGACGGAAAGACAGCCCGCAAAGAGGGCGTGCAACTCATTCTCGACAAAATCAAGGAGATAGCACCGGACATGCCCGCCATCATCACTGGTGACTTTAACTGTACGCCCGGTGAAGAACCTCTGCAAACGCTGGAAAAGGGAGGAATGGAAAATGCCGCAAAGACAGCTGCCGTCACCTACGGTCCGTCCTGGTCTTTCCATGACTTCGGCCGTCTGCCGGTGGAGGAACGCGTACTGCTGGACTATGTCTTCGTGACTAAAAGCGCAAAGATAGACCGCTACCGCGTTATCCAAGACAAACCGGAGAACAGCTACCTTTCCGACCACTGTCCTATACTTGTTGAATTGACCGTGCAATGAATATAGATAAGTAAATGATAAAAAAACAAGTAAGCATTGGTACAATGAAAATACAATACTGTTTATTATTGTTCCTGCTGTTGCTCGGTTTCACGCAATGCAAAAGCCCCGCCGCCAAAGAAGACCGGCTGAGCGACGATGCCCTGATGGACACCGTACAGCGCCGTACCTTCAACTACTTCTGGGAAGGTGCCGAGCCCAACAGCGGACTGGCACGCGAACGCATCCACATGGACGGTGTCTATCCGGAGAACGACCAGAACGTAATCACGTCCGGTGGAAGCGGCTTCGGCATCATGGCTATACTTGCCGGTATAGACCGCGGCTATGTCACCCGCCAGGAAGGGCTGGAACGAATGGAGAAAATCGTCTCCTTCCTCGAAACCGCTGACCGTTTCCACGGTGCCTACCCACACTGGTGGTATGGCGATACGGGCAAGGTGAAACCCTTCGGGCAGAAAGACAATGGCGGCGACCTGGTAGAAACAGCCTTCATCATGCAGGCGCTGCTCTCCGTCCACCAGTACTACATCGACGGTTCGCCCGCCGAGCAAGCCCTCGCCGCCCGCATCGACAAGCTGTGGCGCGAAGTGGACTGGAACTTCTACCGCCAGAACGGCCAGAACGTGCTCTATTGGCACTGGAGTCCGGAATACGGTTGGGAAATGAACTTTCCCGTACACGGTTACAACGAATGCCTCATCATGTATATCCTTGCTGCCGCCTCGCCTACCCACGGCGTGCCTGCAGCAGTCTATCACGAGGGCTGGGCGCAGAACGGGGCCATTGTAGACCCTCATAAAGTGGAGAATATCGAGTTGCATCTGCGCTATCAAGGCACAGAAGCCGGACCGCTCTTCTGGGCACAATACTCGTTTCTCGGCCTCGACCCCATCGGGCTGAAGGATGAATACTGCGCCAACTACTTCGACGAGATGCGTAACCTGACGCTTGTGAACCGTGCCTACTGTGTCCGCAACCCCAAGCACTACAAAGGTTTCGGGCCCGACTGCTGGGGACTGACAGCCAGCTACTCCGTCAACGGATATGCCGCCCACGCTCCCAACGAACGCGACGACCAGGGAGTCATCTCTCCAACTGCCGCCTTGTCATCCATCGTCTATACCCCGGAACAGTCGCTGCAGGTGATGCGGCATCTCTACGAGATGGGCGATAAAGTCTTCGGACCCTATGGCTTCTATGATGCCTTCAGCCAGACGGACAACTGGTATCCCCGACGCTACCTCGCCATCGACCAGGGCCCGATAGCCGTGATGATTGAGAATTACCGGTCGGGGCTGCTGTGGAAGCTCTTCATGAGTCATCCGGATGTGCAGAAAGGACTGGAGAAACTGGGATTCTCAACGATTCCCAAATGACATCTTATGCTAAAAACGGGTGTATTGGAACAGACTATACACCATTTTTCAGACGCAGATGATGCAGATTTATTTTTCAGACAGAAGAACAAAAAGACAAAAGAGAGGAAATAAATATGTTCTTTTGTTCTTCTGTCTGAAAAATATTGCCCATTTCCACTCTCCCGAAACCCGCACTTCTCTATTCAGCAGAGAGTGCAAGCTTCAAAAAGGGATTTTTGGGCAATTCAATACCCTAAAGTTCATCTATTTGCGTCTTGATCCTCTCCACCCGGACAATCAAACTATCAAGTCTCTGTCTGTTCCTCCGGATAATTCGGGGACGAAAAACAAACCAGTTCAAACCAACCCACAGAAGGAAAACCGAATAGGCAACGACCCTGAACTGTAGTGAACTCTCCTGAATATGCTCGTACATATAAAGTCCTATTCCTACAGACAACGAGATGAAATAAAAGTTCATCAGCTTGGTTTGCATAAAGTTCTCCTTACGCCTCACGGCAAGTAACTCATTCAGATACTCCCGGTTGGATTGCTCCTCATCCACAATTCTATACAAGGGAATCATCTTATGAGTGAACACAGCAACAGTGCCCATAGCCACGATTGTCAAAAGAATCCCTATCTTCGTAACCAACAATTGCGGCTTAAAGTATATCCAGACAAACGCAACAAAGCAGATGGTCATCCATAAAACCGCATTAAGCACTATCAGTTCAAGAACCTTCTTTCTCTTGAAGTGATTTACCTCCTTGAATAATCCGGAACAGTCGGCAAATGGGACAGCCTGTTTCCGCCACAATTCTTTTATATCTATGTCACTCTTCATACGCTCTTATTTTCTTTGTCAACAATGCTTTGATTCGATGAATCCTCACCCGGACATTACCTTCAGACAGACCAGTGATTCGGGCAATCTCTGCCTGCCTGACATCTTCCAATTCGAGTGAAATGAGGATGCGGTCCATCTCCGGAAGTTCGGCAATGAGTTTGTACAACAGACGAAGCCGCAGACCGATACCCGTCCTTTCTTCTTCGGGCAGGTCGGTCGAGAGAGTAACCGGAACCATGCGGCTCTGCCGTTCCAACTGACGAAGACAGCGATTGGTGGCAATACGAAAAATCCAAGTACCGACTGCTGCCTCATTTCTGAATGACGACAGTTTCTGCCAAACGGCAACAAATGTCTCCTGAGCCATATCCTGGGCCAGACCATAATCATTCACATATCCCATACACAGACGGAACACCTTACTCCAATATTCCCTATATATAGCCTCAAACTCCACTCGTCACTCTTTTATAAAACCGGTTAGCTCATTCATAAACCACTCCTTATCATCAAACATCATGAAATGCAGTCCCTGCTCGGCATACCTTAACCGCACTCCGTGCAGATTCCTATACTGTTCATTTACAATAGATGCTATATTCTTGAAATGCGGTTCCAGCAAGACCAGGACCGGAACGGCAATACTTCTGATTCGCTCCCTCAAATCCGTGTTCGCAAAGTCACAATACATCGCGGCATACGTCTTTCTGTCAGAGGCTGCACCCCATTCCACGATTTCGTCAAACTTCAAAGAGTCCGTTGTCAAACTAGCCACACTCATTCGCTGCATCCGGACAAACTGCTCGTGGTTCATGGCAGTTATCCGGGTAATCATATCAGAACAGTCTTTATCCGCTACGGGGTTAAAGTCTGGGTGGGTCAAAGCCATCAAACAAGGCAAAGCATCCACTATGACAATCTTTCCAACGAGTGTGGGAAAGTCTGCTGCAACAGCAAGTGCCAGTCCGCCTCCCATACTGTGCCCTACGAGTATGGGGCTGTCAATCCTTTCTTCCTTAATGAATGTCGCAATCTCGTTTTTCCAGCCCTCGAAGGATGGATTTTTTTCCGGCGGTACACCGGCAAAACCAGCCATAGTCAACACGTAGCAGGTATAATGTGTTCCCAATTCCGCCACTGCCTCCTTCCAGACGTCTCCCGAACTCGCAAAGCCGGGAATAAAAATGACAGACTTCTTTCCTATACCCGATTTTATCACCGAAAAAGAGTAATCTTCTGCAAAAGAACAGACAGAAAACCAAAACAATACTAAAGTCAGAAATAACTTTTCCATCACTGTACACTTTTTAATTCACTCTTTAGATACAAAGAACTTGAAAATGTTACAATGCCGGTTACTATATTTTCCGTTCATTCCTTATCAACAAAAATACAATATTCCCCTGAGAACCAATACATATTATTTATTAATAAAAGAATTATCACTATCTTTGGGCAAATTCAAACCAATCATCATCATGAAACGTATCTTATTGGCCATCTGCATGATGGCAATGTCCGCACTATCTTACGGACAAAGTAACCGCGTCTCGTTCACTTTCGCCTGGCTCAGTGACGTACACCTCAATTCCTTCGCTTATGCCGAAGACGACCTGCGGCAATCCATTGAAGACATCAATGCCAATCCTGCCGTGGACTTCACGATTCTCAGTGGAGATGTCACCGAATTCGGTGATACAAAAGAGTTCCTGCTGCTGCAGGAAATACTGGAAGGCTTCAGGAAACCTTATCTGCTGCTGCCGGGAAACCACGACGTGAACTGGAGCGAAAACGGCTGCACCATGTTCAACAAGATTTTCCAAGCATCCCACTTCTGCTACGATTGGCAAGGAGTACGCTTCATCGGTTGTGGTGCCGGACCAAGCCTGCGCATGGGGCCTCCCCACATTCCACGTGAGGAAATACTCTGGTTGGACTCCATTGTACGGGCCACCCCTAAAGAACTGCCGGTCATTTTCGTCAACCATTTCCCACTGAACCGGGATTTAAGTAACTGGTACGAAGTGACGGATATTCTCAAAACACGCAATGTACTGGTGACTCTTGCCGGACACCTGCACACCAACCGCGCTTATGACGCCGAAGGCATTCCGGCAGTCATCGGGCGCTCCTCCCTGCGGAGGGAAGACCCGATAGGTGGCTATAATCTCGTCACAGTCAACGAAGATTCCATCACCTTCTGCGAACGCATCATCCAAACGGAAACCCGTCCCGCATGGAATGTTGTCCGCCTGAATGCAACAGCTATTGCTTCATCGAACATTCCGGGTGAAAAGAAAGATACCGTCTACTACCGCCCTGATTTCAGCATCAACAGCACCTATCCTGCCGTTCGTGAGGTGTGGAAGCAGAAAGACGTAACCGACGTTGCCTCACAAGGAAGCATTGACGGAGAACTGTATATCTATACCAATACGGCAGGAATGGTTCATGCTCTGAATGTCCGCAACGGAGAAACGGTATGGACTTATGCCACAGGAAATAAGATTTTCTCGGCTCCCTTCATCACTTCCCAACTGGTGGTTGTCACTTCCTGCGACGGGTTTATTCATGCACTGGACAAAAAACAAGGTTCCGCCCGTTGGAAATTCAACACGGATTACCCCATTGTAGCCTGCCCTACAGTAGCAAACGGCAATGTCTATACAGGCAGCAGCAACGGAAAATTCTACTCCATCCGCCTGGCAAACGGCACGCTCAATTGGGTTACCGACGGACTGAACGGCTACATCGAGTCCCGCCCGGCTATAGACCACGAACGCATCTATATCGGAACCTGGGGAGCCATGTTCTATGCCATCGACCGGAAAACCGGGAAAAAAGTATGGGAATTCGACACCGAACGCGGAAGATACTTCTCTCCGGGAGCCTGCTGGCCCACAGTGCTGCCCTACCGGAAGAATGGAAAAGCATCAGAACAGGTCATAGTGCTCAGTTCCGACTACTTTGTACGCGCCTTCAACCCGGAAGACGGAAAAATCCTCTGGGCATCGGATGAAGCGAAAGGACGCGAATCAATCGGTTTCTCTCCGGATGGAAAGACCATGTACATAAAAGGAATCAAGAACAACATTACGGCAGCAGATGTCTCAAAAGGAAACTACACTCCACTTTGGAATACATTGATGCCGTATGAAGGTAATTTCATCCCCACCCGCATGGAAACCACGGAAGAGTATGTGTTCATCCCTACCGAATTCGGAGTGGTCCATGCCGTGCGGACAGACGGAAGCGGGATAGCCTGGAGCCATAAAGTATCCCATTCGGCGGTCACCTCACTGAAGAAGGCAGGTGACCACCGTCTCATCGTCATGACAATGGACGGAACAGTCACCTGCCTGATATATCCGTAAATGAATTCGTAGTAGTCTATTCACCGCCGCCACCGGAACCGCTACCGCCACTCTTCACATCGTCATTGCTGATGGTGCGTGCAGCCTTCTTCACGCTTGCCTTCAGCTCGCCGATGCGGTAGCTGACGCTTATGCCGAAACGTTGGCGGCTATACTTATAGCTGCTTTCGCGTATAAAGCCGGCACCTTCGGTAGTAGAGCTCTGGTCCATATACTTCTTGAAGAAGTTGCTGGCAAAAGCGGACAAAGTGAGACGCTTGTTTAGGAATGACTTGTTGACACTCAAGCCATAATCGAAGAAGCTGCTACCCTTACCTTGCAGCATAATCCACGGCGTCTGTCCGAAGACATTCAGACTGATGCGCCAATCGTGGGGCAGCGTCTGCTGTGCACCACCGTAGGCAAAGAGGCTCCAGCCGTCGTTACGCATGCCCTCACTGCCCTCCATGTAAGAATAATCACCGCTCATGTTCATGTAGATACGTGTACGGGGAGTAGCGTTCCAGTTGACGTAAGCACTCACACTGGCACGGCGGGTCTTACCAATGTTGGCGTAGGTAGAATAGAGCACATCCTTTCCCGTGGGGTTCTTCAATCCCTCAATCTCCGTATCGGGCATGAGCTTCGTTACATTCTCAATACTGTTGTTGGTGAATGAATAGCGTGCTGAAAGGTTAATATTGAACTTCTGCGTGAAATTACTATAACTCAAATTGAATGCATGGCTCTTCTCACTGTCCAGTTCCGAATTACCCTGACTGATGTAGGAGGGGTCGGTATCATTCAGATACGGATTCAGGTACCAGATTCCCGGACGATAGATACGCATGTTGTAGCCCAAGCGCAGATTGGACATATCCGTCAGCTTGTAGCCGATGGAGGCGGAAGGCACTACGTCGTCAAAGTTCTTTGTGAAGTCCTCGCCACGCCCCACCAGATACTTCACATCCTGGATGGTATGCTCGTAGCGCACTCCCAAACGGCCGGACAGCCTTTTCACTTTCAGCCCATATCCCAGATAGGCGGCAATAATATCATTCAGATGCTTGTAGTGCGAGCTCTGCTCCTTGTTGTATTCATACTTTCCGGTATCGTCTGCATCAAAACGGTCGTCCTCCGAAGAGTTGTTGCGCAGGATGTACTTGGCACCAGCCTCCAGCGTATGCAGCTTGCCGATAGGCGTGGTATAGTCGGCCTGGAAAGTATGCTCGGTGGTGTTCTGCTCGCCGTCGTTATGCAAATTTCTCAGACGTTTCAGATAATCAGCCCAATCGGGATTATAGCCTTTGTCTATTTCATATTCCGTGTAGGAATCCGACGTTTGCGGACGGGTGTTTATCTTGTAGGAGAATGTCAGCATGCGGTCCTTCACCTTGAACAGACGCTGGTAGTCGACACCTCCATCGATGGAATACCAGGAAGACTTGCTGCGGTTGAAAGCCGAATAGCTATAAATGGGAGCGGCGTTTATGTTCTCCGGAAAGGTGGCGATGTAGTCCGTAGAGCCGTTGCTCTTGTTTCCGCCACCCCAAAGTCCGAAAGACATAGTGACCAAGCGCAGTGTATCTATTTCGTAGCTGGCCTCCATGCTGCCCGACTGGAAGGAACCGTGGCCCTTGTTACTGCCGTCATAGTCCAGATTGGAAGAATTCTCCGTAACAGCTTCCGACGTCACATGCTGGCTGCCGCTGCTGTAGTTGCGGGGCTGGTCATTATAATTGTAGTTGTAGCGGGCGCTGACAGTCAGCTTGCCGCTCTTTATCGTACCGAATGCTCCACCGCCTGCACCGCGGTTGCTGACGTTGGCACTGAACGTAGCCGTATAGCCTTCGAGTCCGCTACCCACGGTGACAATGTTCAGAATACCGCCCACACCTTCAGCATCATACTTGGGGCCGGGATTGGTAATCACCTCGATATGCTTAATGCTGTTGGCAGGCATACTCTTCAGTACCTCGGTCGGGTTATTGCTCATCATGTTGTTGGGCTTTCCGTTGACGTACACCTTGAAGCTGCTGCTCCCGTTCACCTGAATATTGTCCTCGCCGTCCACCGTCACCAACGGTACCTTGCGGAGCATCTCCAGCACAGAGTTCGACTGGGCATCAGGGTCATCCTGCACATTATATTCTATCTTGTCGATGTCCGCCTTTACCAAAGGCTTTTGAGCTACAATTTCCACTTGTCCCAGCTCATTGGAAGCATCCACGATGTAGAGTGTGCCGAAGTCCACCAGGTTCTCTCCAGCCTTCACAGAGAAATCCTTCACGATAGGGGTACGCCCCACGGAAGTGATGGTCATTACGAAGTTGCCCGTACCGGGAACTTTTTCCTGAAACTGGCCTTTCATATCCGTTACCAGCATTTTCAGCGCCTTTGCAGGGGCCTCTTTCTTCACGATTTTAATGGTAGCATAAGGTTCACCCTCCTGGGTGAGCGAGTCGAGCAAAATTCCTTTAACCTGGAAAGAAGTGTTTGCCGTGTTTTGCGCTGCAAGCAGTCCCGAAATCATCAGCATCCATAGCAGCACAGTCCATTTTGTTCTCATTGCGTTTTTATATTTAGTGACTATTCATGTTTATTGTCTTGGTATTAGACGTTTCCCGTTCGAGTTTTGTCACAATGAATTCGGCAAAAATAGCCCCTTTTTCATGCATTTACGAGACTTTCGGAGTTAAAAAAGCAAAAAGAAAGCAATTTAGAGAAAATAGAAGAAAAGTAACAGACAGATATTTGCGGCAATAACAGAGCCGAATCCCCCCAATATCCACGGCCGCAAAGGGCTTTTTCCACCGGCAAAGAATAACGCGTAGCACATGTTTACCGCTATATTGCTGACAATAGCCTGCATGCTGCAAGCCGTAATTACCAGCACCGCCACGCTGCCCGTCCCTTGAAGCAGGTTCAGGATGAAAGGAGTGATGTCACTGAAGCCCGAAATGAAAGAGAGCAGGTTCAGCCCACCCGTACCGGCATACACCAGCGTATAGTGTGTCAAGATAGTGAACACGACAAACAGCATGGCAAAAATCAGCGCCACTTTAAACTCCAACGGATTACTGCTGTCCTCGTCCTCCGTGGTCTGCGTGCCGTCGTCCACCCGTTTCCGCTTGGAATGCAGATACCATGCCACGGCTGCCGTCACCACCGACATTATCAGCAGGTAGGGATAAATGGCCAGTAGCGTCTCCCGGCTGAAAATACCTATCAATATCAAGAAACGGAGGAACATCATACTGACCGCCAACAACATGGCCGCCACATATTCGGGAGCATCCTGCACAGAAGCCTTACGGCTCTTTCGCGCCAGTACGGAAATGGTAGCCGTGCTGCTGTACAAGCCTCCCACGATGCCCGAAACCAGAATGCCCGACTCATGGAAAACGTAACGCTTCAACAGATAAGAAAGGTAGGAAATGCCCGATACAACCACCGTGGCCAGCCAAATACTGTATGGCGTCAGGTTGATGCCGGGAATAAGATTCTCATTGGGCAGCATCGGCAGGATAATGCCGCTGATGGCAAGGAACTTGGCAAGCGTAATCATCTCGTCGTTCTTCATGCGCTGGGCCAGTTCCGTGAAGGTGTGTTTCAGCTCGGTGAAGAGCAGGACGGTCACTATGACCATGACGTAGAACCACGACGGCTGCGTGGCCACAATGGGAGCAATGCAGTAGGTGATGAGTGCAATAATGATGGTGGTTACTCCGAACACATGGTACTGTGACTGCTTCACATAATAGTTCAGTCCGAGCAGCAGTCCCAGAATGGCTCCTCCTCCCATGAACAGACGATAGCCCGTAGGGTCGAGGATATAGAGCAGATAGCCCAGAATGCCTATAAAAGTGAAGGTGCGGTCGGTACCGAAAAGCGTAGTTTCCCCTTCGCGCTTCAAGCTGATTTTACGCTGTGAAAGCCCGATGAGTAAAGAGAATACAGTGACCAAAAGGAAGGTGACCAGTTCTCTTGGCAGGTAGTCGTAAAGTTTCTCCATGACGATTAAACAAGTACGGCATACAATTGGTTTGCTACCATGTGGTGAAAGGGTGTTTCATCAGTTGCGAGTTATAGTAGCGGACATCTCCCGTCACCTCCCGTCCGATGAATGCAGGTTTCACGAAAGGCTCGTCTTCCGAGGAGAGTTCCACCTCGGCCACAGTCAGTCCCTCGTTCTCGCCATAGAATTCATCCACCTCAAAGACGTGCTGTCCGCTGCGCACCAGGTAACGGGTCTTGTCGATGATACCCGGTTCGCACAGCTTCAGCAATTCCCGCGCTTCGCACAGCGGAATTTCCTTTTCCCACTCGTAGCGGCTGGTTCCCGATTCATTGGATGCACCCTTGATGGTGAGAAATCCCCGTTCATCGCGGATGCGCACCCGTACTGTCCGTCCACGTACACTGCTGATGTATCCTTGTACGATACGGCTGTGTGCATACGCTTGTGGCTTGTATTCTCCCGTCACGAGGAATTTCCGTTCTATCTCCTGCGGCATGTCGTTTCCAGTGATTTTATCAGCCCCAGTAAGAGTAAGCCACAAACATGGCGATGACCAATACAATGGCTATTACTCCCATCGTCATCATCACTTTCTTGGCTTGTTGCTCTTCCTTCTGGCTGTGCATTGCTTTCTTTTTACTTTTTCCCATGGTGTGTTTTATAGTTTAAAGTTCAACGATGAACAAAGTAAGAAGAAATTCGGGAAGAATGCAAATGAAAGGGAGAAAATTTATTCGCCACTTCCTGCAAACTCCATCAGGTAAGCTTTGATAAAGCCGTCTATCTTTCCATCCATCACACCATTCACATCACTGGTCTGGAAGTTGGTACGGTGGTCCTTCACGCGGCGGTCGTCGAAGACGTAGCTACGAATCTGGCTACCCCATTCGATTTTCTTCTTACCGGCTTCCACCTTTGCCTGCTCGGCCATGCGGTGTTGAAGTTCCTTGTCGTAAAGCATGGAACGGAGAAGGCGGAGAGCGTTCTCGCGGTTCTTGGGCTGGTCTCGTGTCTCGGTATTTTCAATCAGGATTTCTTCCTCTTCGCCCGTATATGGATCCTTATACTGATAGCGCAGACGGACACCGGACTCTACCTTATTGACGTTCTGTCCACCGGCGCCACCACTTCGGAAGGTATCCCATGACATGCGGGCAGGTTCGATGTTCACCTCGATGGTATCATCTACCAAGGGAGTGACAAACACGGATGCAAAAGAAGTCATACGCTTGCCCTGGGCATTGTAGGGCGAAACACGCACCAAGCGGTGTACACCGTTCTCACCTTTCAGGTAGCCGTAGGCATAATCGCCGGAAATCTCGATGGTACAAGTCTTGATACCTGCCTCGTCTCCTTCCTGCAGGTTGGCGATGGTGGCCTTATAGCCGTGAGTCTCGGCATAGCGCAGATACATACGCATCAGCATGCTTGCCCAGTCCTGGCTCTCCGTACCACCGGCACCAGAGTTAATTTTCAGCACACAGTCCATCTGATCGGCTTCCTCGCGAAGCATATTCTTGAGTTCGAGGGCCTCGACAGCAGTGATTGCCTTGACATAGGCATCGTCCACTTCCTCTTCAGTCACCAGTTCGTCTTTGTAAAAGTCGAAAGCCAGTTGTACCTCGTCAGTCAAGGTCTTTACCTCATTGTAGCCGGAAATCCATTGCTGCAAGCCTTTCACTTTCTTCATCTGAGCCTCGGCAGCCTTCTGGTCGTCCCAGAAACCGGGAGCCTGGGTGCGGAGCTGCTCTTCTTCCACCTGTATCTTCTTTCCTTCAATGTCCAGATAGCGGTTCAACGCCTCGGTACGTTCTTTGATATCTTTCAGTTGTTCTGCGGTAATCATATATGCATTTACAATTTAGGAAGTGCAAAGGTATAAAAAAACACATAATTCCGCAATTGTCAATCCAATAAGTAATGCTAACGGCAAATGATTCCACCAGAACACCCTAAAGATTTATTCAAAAGACAAGGTGCCGAAAAAGGCCGGACAGTGGAACATGGGGCGTTCCAGCCCGATAGGACTCCAAGAAAGGAAGTGGGGAGTCTGGAGTTTGTCACCACACTTGTAGAAATTCCCTTTCATTGTTTTTCCGTCCAGAGAACCGACGGAATGCTGGAAGAAAGCGGAAACGGGAATAACCATGGCCAGTTCCCAGCTGCACTCGCCCAAACGTTCCTCGAAAGGTTCGCCGGCCAACGAGCTCCAACGTTTCACCATGCCCAGCACCTCCTGACTCGCCGTAGGACGGCGCTCATTGACTGCACCTCCCTGAATCAGCAGCCTGCCGGCGCAGTTACATTCGAAATTGTAATAGCGGTCGTCACCTTCGGGAGATACGAAGAATTCCACACAAGCATCTTCCCATACCCGGCCATTGTCTCCGGAGGCCACTGCACGCACACTGGCTTCCTTCACTTTGTAGTGGAGCAGGATTTCGCGCCCCGTATGGGCTATGCGGAAACTCACTTCCGGCTTGTAGGGATAATCTTTCCAGTTGACCACATCAAGGGGCTGAAACTCTATCCCGTTCTCGTCCAGCAAGGACGGCACAGCCTCACCTTCCGGTGAAGCCGTACACATTACTTTCTTTACGGACAAGCTCTTTCCACTCTGGGCATTGCAACAAACCATGCCTACCATTGAAAACACCAAGAGCAGAAGGAGTTTGCTCCCGTAATCTCTCACTATCATAAAACGTCCTTTCATTTCTTATTAGTAGAAGCCTTGTCTGCTACTGCTACATCCCAACCGGAAACAACGTCGCCGTAAAGATAGAACGTCACGTCAAAAGTAGTCTTGCTATTATTGTCTACCACCTGATAACAGCGCGTTGCGTCGTAGGAATCCACCTCCTTGTACTCGCCCAGTGCCAGCGGAGCCAATTCTTCCTTCCCGGCAGCCGTGGCTATGATTTGCTGCATGCGTTCCTGCATCAGTTTCATAATGCCTTCGTGTTTGAACGGATCCGGTTCGGCCACCTTAGGATAGGTTGCCTTTATCACTCCACCGTTGGCGGCACGCACGGCTCTGACACTGTCCGTATAAGCCTTGAACTGCTTCTTCACCTCCGGAGAACGCAGACCGAGCATCGTAAACACGGCAATTCCCTGGGCGCCGTTGTTCAAGGCGGCATCCATGCACTCGAACATCATCGGCCCGTCCGTGGCGGTCATGCCACAATACAGCGTCGTCATGTCGTTCTTGTCGCGTGCATTCTCCACCGTACAGTCGGAAATGAAGCTGGCATCGCCCGTATAGAAAGTATGGTAAACCATCGGGAATACAATGTCAAGATTCCATTTGCCCCAGTCCTGACGTACCATGCGCGAGGACATCTTCGGAGTAGGGAACGGAGAGGCAGCCATTGTCTTGCCGTAGGAGTGTACCACTTCGGCAATCATATTGGCCACTTCGGTTATCTGGTCGCAACGGAACTGACGCCACTTCACATCAAGCGAAGGGTCTTCCTGTTCGCGAGGGTCATAACCGTACTGCTCCTTGAACTTCTTGAGCATTTCCGGATGATAGCCGTAATCCCATGCAGCGTATTCACGGTCCTGCACAATGCCGTAGCGAGGCCACAAGGTAGTAGGAAGCACCACATCCACAAAACGGTGGTAGTCGATGGCAATGCCGTTCAAACCTTCCACTTCGCAATAGGCCTTGATTTTCTCCTTGATGAACTCACGGACTTCGGGCAGTGCCGGGCAAAGGAATTTGTAATAGCCTACGTAGGCGGTAGTGTCTGCCAGGCTCTTGCCGTTACGGTTCACACTGAACCATTCGGGATGTTCTTTCAATATTTTGTCACGGTCGTGTTCCAGATTCATGGTCCATAGCCAGGCATACACTTCGATTCCGTGTTTATGGGCAATCGGTATGGCTACCCGGTAATCGTCGGGAGTCGGTGCATTCAGCATGATTCCGTCCATGCCGATGTCGTTCATCACTTGGCAAATGGAGTCGAAGTTCATACCGGGACGATAGTCCAGCCACGTCCAGAACATGGGATATTCTTTGTTTGTCTCTTTAGTTCCCTGCTGGCACGAAAACAGGCCCAGCGCCAGGAACAGCAATAAGAATGCAGGTAAAAAGTTCTTTTTCATTCTATCTAAATTTTAAGTTTAACGTGCAGTTTTTCCATCACCCAGGTAACGCCGATTACCACAAAGGCAAAGCAGAGGCAATTGACCAGTCCCATGAATCCATGCGTAAACCAGTCCGGCAGGATAACACCGGTCACATCGGCGAATCCATAAAAGACATAAGGCACCAGATAGGTAGTCAGCGTAGCCGTTCCGGCAGGGCGTATCAGATTGAACCAGCCCGTGACCTGATGACTGACCAAGCAGCCAAGCACCGTATAGAGTGCCACGGAAATGGCAGTTACATAGAACACCCAGGGAGGAGTGCCGCCTATCTTGGCTACAATCCAAAAATGATGCGCCCCTATCCCGGCCAACAGAAGCAGGACAGCAGCCGTCAGCCCGTTGCGAAGTTTCCAACCGTCACCCTTGTCGGCATAGCGGGCACTGAGAATGGAAAGGATGATACCTCCCATTGTAAATGCGGGCAAAGCTCCGTTGCCGATGTGCAGGATGCCCAGCATACCTTGATAGAAGTTACGTTCGGGAAAGGCAAGAATGGCCTCGCCGCCAAAGCTTTCGCGCAAAGGCGTGCCCAACAGACATATCAGAATGAAGACTCCCCAGATGGGCAGCAGATACTTCAACCGGTCACGGCTGAAGAAATAAATCACGGCACATACCAGATAAGTCCAGCCGATGGAGCCCAATATTCCCCAATAAGCCCCGAATACACCTCCCTGCGGATTGCGGAAGGTAAAAGCAAGGTAGAGAAGAACCAATACACCGATTATCTTGAAAGCACGGAAAAGGTTCTTCTGAGTACCGGAAGCCGGTTTCGGATATTGGTTCCACACGCCGATAAAGCCTATGGCCATCAAGAACCAATATACTCCTATCGGATAGGGAGCTTCCGGTGAAAGCCGGAACTCCGAGTTCGTGATGAATGCCCCCATCACCAGCAAAGCAAAGGTGCGGGAAAGGATATGTCCTAAGGTGGATTCTGCCGAAAAACCTTTGGCATATCTGCGTTCGATGGCGTATGGTATGGACATTCCCACTGCAAACAAAAAGCAGGGGAATACAATATCCGCCAGTCCCATAAAGTCTTCACCATAAACGGCATGTTCCAGCCAATGGGGTACGTCATGCACTTTCCAGAAGTCATTGACGAAAATCATGGTGAACATGGTCAACGCCCTCAGCATGTCAATGGCCGGATTGCGCCGTGAATAAACAGTCTTGTCACTCATATCATCTTGCTTTAGAATTCGGAAACCAACATCAGCCATCTGGCAGCCGAAGAGCCCCAGACTTCCTTATAAGTAGCCGTATTGAACTGCGGCCAGTAGGGAGCATCTTCATTGAAATAAGACTGCATACCTACGGGTATCTCTCCTACCGTTTCTCCGGGCAGTGCCGTATAGAGCTGCGGATAGTTGCTGCCCTCCCCATAAATCATGGACTGTCCGAAAGGATTCCTGCCTACAACCCAGAAGAGCTGCTGTTCGGCAATGTCTTTCAGTTCCTTGTCCTTCAACACTCTGGCGCAAATGGCTGCGGCTTTTCCGGTAGACAAATGTACGGCAATATTTCCTTTGAACGAGAACCAGACGGGGAATATACGCAAGTAATGCTCCTTATCCAGACGGATACCGTTCTCGAGCTGTTCTTTGAAATCCTTCGCAGCACCACTGCGAATGCCTACCTGGACGGCGTAGAAGTTGACGGAGTCCTTCACTTCATCCTTGTGATAGATGCCACTGGGCACCATTCCATAAGGATATACATACTTCATGATGTTCTTCAGATAACCGCCATAGAGTTTCATGGCACGAATCCACTGCTCATACTCGGCATGGCCGGACTGTGTCTCGCAAAGGGCGGCAAGGGCTTCCATATAGGCATAGTCGCGAGACTGGTGGGTATAGTGTACAATGGACTTCCTGGCCAAATCACGGTAGAAGAAGCCGCAGGTCTTGTCTTTGTCTTTCAGCGGTTCGGTGCGCTGGCACTGCAAGGTGTAGCGGATAGCCTTCACGGCCTCATCGGCATACTGCTGTTCGCCGGTCAGCTTGTAGAGCATGCTGGCTGCCCATGAAATATTGGCGTGATACTGGCTTTCGGATGCCATGGCGGCATGTCCCCCACCCTTCTTTATCAGTTCGGCAAAGCCCAACTCATTAAAGCGTTTCATGGCATAACCGAAGTCTTCCTTTGCAATCTTTTTCAGATTGCTCCTGAGGGCTTCATCCTTCTCAACCATCATGGAGGCATACGCTTCAATTCCTGCAAGCAGGAAATTCTCCAAAGCTCCGTTATGGACAAGCAGTTCGCGGCGACCGGCATCATCGTCGGTGCCCACCTTACCGTCGGTCCATAGGTTGGTGCCCCATGTCTGTGCACGGTAGCCATCGCCCAGACGGGTCTTCATCACATAGTCCATTCCCCACAAAGCCTCTTCCATCAGGCGGTTGTACAAGTCTACATTGCCTTTTTCTTTGGCACGTTCGGCCATCAAGAGCAAGGAATAGGCTATCTCTCCCGTCTGTAAGGTCTGTTGGGACATATCGGCGGCATCGTGCCATCCTCCGTTTATAGGAATGATATGTCCGTTGTAAGTGGCATGCAGGTCATTATGACAAGCCCCGTGCTTTCCGGGAACGGGATAACCGCAACGCTCGCAGAACAGGAAGTTCACCATACGCCAGGCAGAATCATCCCACACATCCTGATGGATATAGAAAGGCAAGGTGGTGACATCCCCTACCTGAATGACGTAACGGCCTTGTGTCTTGAAGTCCGAGAAGTCTATCGTCTCGAACTCTCCCAGGCCGGTCTTTTCCTTACGAACAGGACCGGTATAAACAATGGCCTGCGTAGCGGCATCCTTCAACTGGAACTGTCCGCCGTGCTTTTCCACATTGACAATGGCGCTTTTGGGGCTCTCTATACTATAACCGGTAGTAGAGAAGATAATGCGGTTCTGTGCAGGCATCCAGCCTTTCACGGTTTCCGGGTTCTCCACCTTCTGAAGTTCCACGGCATCTACATCGAAGCGAAGGAAGTCGCCCATAGTACGTTCCTTGCCGAACACTTCGATAGCAAATGAAATCTTGGTCACCTTGTCGCGCGCCAGCCCGGACATCTCGACGAAACATTCGTTCCATTGGTTGTTTTTCAAGTTGATTTCGTGGTAGCCTTCCCGACCGTAAATGTCGGGTACTTTTATTTCTCCGTCATTCTCCACATAAAGGTTGAGGTAGATGCTGCGTGCTCCTTCGCACGTGGGATAGATATAGAACTTCAGACGGTTGTAACCTTCCCAGTTCACACCTCCTATATCATAAGAGGCCATGCAAGTGCCACGTCCCAACCCCCAGCCGAGAATCTCCTCCGGATGGACAGGAGCTTCCAGACGCAGGCTATGCTTGCCAGACTTGCTCCGTTCGTCAGTCAAACCAATCTTACCGATGCCCTTGTGCGACCATTTGGAGAAATCCTCCATATCACACAGCATCATAGTTTCCAACACTTTCTTTTTCAAGCCGAATGTCTCGAAAGCCTTTGTCTCGTCGAGCGGCAACGGACTGTGCACGTAACCCGTACTGACGATGTCGGCTTTCAACTTTTCATCTACTTGGGCATGAAGCCAAACAGCCGGGGTACAAAGCAGACCGGTCAACAAGCAGAGAGGTTTAATGATATTCTTCATATACAGTAAATAAGTTTAATTCAATTTTTCGCACAAAACTTGTTCTTTTCAGCTAACATAAATCAAGCTACAATATTAAACAAGAATAGTCAGACAGAGGTTTAAACTCTATCTGAAGATATTTGAAATCTATCAAAATAAAATGATTCCCTTTCAAGAAATTAAGGAGGTATGCCGAAGTTGCCTCCGGCATACCTTTTACTCATTAAGGATATCAGAAATTCGATTTGTTCACATCCCAGAATACACGGGTTGCTGCATTATCAGGACCACCAAGCATTTCGACAGCTTTGGCATAACCGGTAGGATTATTGTCCTTTTCATTAATGGTGAAAGGCAAACGACGTGGTCCAAGGTCAGTATCAATTTCACCCTGGCTGTAATTTACCATCACTGGGAACAGTTTAGGATAACCGGTACGACGCAACTCGGCCCAACCGTTCATACCTTCGGGATAGACAGCAATCCAGCGCTGTGTAGCAATCTTGGCAAATTTCTCCTCGTTGCTCAAAGACTCATCCCATTGAGCGGTCACCTTGCTTTGACCTTCGATACTGGCTGCCGGAATAATAGGATCCACATAAGCAACAGCAGCAGTAGTGCCACTCAAATAATCGCCTACAGCAGCTCCCCATTGTTCAAATGAAGCCTTCACTCCCTTCTCGTACAAATCCTTAGCAGTACCTTTACCGTTCACATTCCAACCACGCAGGGCAGCTTCAGCTTCCAGAAGAATCGTTTCACCGGCAGTAGCCAAAATAGCCGGAGACGTTGCAACCAGATTAGGTTTGCTCACAATCGCCTTGTAATTATCCGAGTTCTTGCCCTCTTCCAAACCTTTCACACCATTACGGATACCGAAGAAATCACCGTCAGCATTTGTTGTGGCATACTTTTCCAAACGGGCATCATTCATCCCTCCCAGCAGAGAGGGAATATTGGCATTGAGCACACAGTCGCCATAGCTGAAGGCCAGGCCGTAAAGCGGGTTCACATAACCGTTTCCAGCAATACCAAAATTCGCATCATTGGTTTCAATCAGCCCATTACTATCATTCATGGCAGCCTCAGCCTCGCTCTTTGCCCATGCAGCGTCGTATTTCACGATACGCATGGCCAGACGCAAACGGATAGTATTACACAATTTGGCCCATTTATTGAGGTCACCCCCATAAGCATAGTCAAACGGAGCGAACGAAGCCACATCTTTGTCCTTCACTGCACGCAGTTCATCAGCAGCCTCCCTCAGTTCTTCAAAGAACTTCTTGTAAACATCCTGCCCGGAATCATAAGTACCACCTGTAGCCGATTCACCATAATGAGTATAGATAATACACCCGTATTGATCGGTCAAACGAGACATGGCTATCACACGGCAAATGGTATTGATGGCTGCGAAATGGGAATATGTCTCCATGTCTTTCTCACATTTGCGCGTAATTTTAAGACTCTGGGACATCACGTGATTATAAGCATAATCCCAGCAGTTATCATTCCAACCTGCATTCATCGCATAAGTAATGTTATTTACATTACCTGCAAAGGCAGTAGCCGTACTTACATAGCCCGACCACATATCCGCATTCAGATTCTGTATCAGCTGATATTCCCACGGATTAGTACCACCGCCATTATTATAATAGATGGACTGCATCATCGGAATAAAATGCATGCCTATATAGTTGTTGTCCTGCTTCAATTCTTCGTCACTTACTCCTTTCGGGTCGGTATTTAAGTCATCGAATGCACCGGTACATGCGGTAAACATGGAAGCTGCCAGCAACGCAGTTGCCGTATATTTCAATATATTCTTCATAATTATAAGTCTATTTAAAAATTAACCTTCAAGTTGAAACCTATCGAACGGTTGGTAGGCATACCAAACACATCGACACCCTGCAAACGGTTGCTGGTAGACAGCATACCATCGGGATCATAAGGAGCATTGTTCTTGAAGAAGAACAAGTTACGGCCCACCAGCGAAATTTGCGCACTCTTGATGACACCAATCTTAGTCAGCCATGCCTGGGGCAGATTGTATCCTATGGAAAGTTCGCGCAAACGAATATTAGTGGCACTGTAAGTATAGTACTCTGTCACACCGGCACGTCCGCCCACCAGATTATAAAAATCTTGTATAGCCTGCTCTCCGGATATCTTATGCCCTTCGAGCATCACATATCCACGGTCACGTGCATCACCGGTAGCCTTGCTCACACCTTGCTGGTCAAGGTCGGCTTCTGTCAGTGACATCACTTTACCACCAAAGCGTCCGTCAATAAGGAAATACAACGAGAAGTCTTTCCAGGTAAGCGTATTGCTCCATCCTAAATTGAAATCAGGATTTGAGTTACCCAGCTTTTTAGGATCGGATTTGTTCACCAATGGCAGACCGTCATCGCCAAACTTGATTTTACCGTTATCATCACGTTCAAAAGTTGTTCCGTAAAAGTCGCCGAACGAACCACCTACTTCCAGACGGCTCCATACATTATTACTCTCACCGCCACTGAATTGGAAATATCCCAATGCTTCACCGGCCAATGCTTTGGCTTCGTTCTTGTTGGTGGCAAAGTTGACGCCGGTTTTCCAACGGAAACTATTGGTCATCACCGGAGTGGCGTTCATCATAATTTCTATACCACTGTTCTGAATGTCACCTGCATTTACATAATAGGTATTATACTCTGAACCGGAAGGAGCGGGCAAGGTGAAGAGCTGGTTCTTTGTATTCGTCTTGTAATAAGTAAAATCAAACTCCAAGCGGCTGTCAAAGAAGCGCCATTCGGTTCCAAATTCCAGAGAAGTCGTCTTTTCAGGTTTCAACTCATCAAAAGGAGAAGTTGTATTAAAGCTGATACTGCCGTTCTTTGTAATCGTATTAAGTGGATTGGAGAGATAGGTATCCAAACCGTTACCTACTTGTGACCATGCACCACGGATTTTCCCAAGACTAATCCAGGAAGGCAACTTCAAAGTTTCGTTGAGCAACCAGGTAAGACCTACTGACGGATAGAAAAAGCCCTTGTTCTTATACTTGGTATAGGCCAAGGTAGAAGTCCAGTCATTACGTGCCGTCACGTCAAGGAAAAGCTGGTCTTTTAAACCAATCTGACCGGTAAAGAACACGCTCTGGCTTTGTGTATGTTTTTTCCAATCACTCAAAGAGCCTGCATTGAGAGTCACATTCTGCATCGTAAATACATTGGGAATGGAGAGTGTACCCGGATAGGAATCGAAACCGGTTCCATTGCCATTATAATCATTGATACTGCCACCGACTGATGCATTAAAGCTGAAGTTCTCGAACTGTTGTTGATACGTAAAGAGGACATCTCCATAAGTAGAAAGTTCACTTTGCTCATTATAGCTGTAACGGCCATTGGTTCCGGTTCCAGCAGCATTCATACCGCAGAGGATAGGGCTGGTACCTGCATACATACGGGTATTGTCTTTATCCACTATATAGTCGGCGCTACCACGAGCCTGGATACTGAAATAATCGTTAATCTGGTATTTCACACTCAGGTTTATCAAAGTACGGTACCTCGTATCTTCATTAGGCACTTTGTTGATAAGCCAATAAGGATTTTGCTCCATATCGGTTCCGGAAGTCTTATACCAGTTTTGATCCATAATATTACGTCCGGTATTCAACACTTGATAGTTATCCTTGTAGTAGTTAAAATCTTTACCCCCCTCTACACCACCACGCGGGAAGTGGTACAAACCGACCAAAGGATTCATATAATAACCTCCTGAAGTGGTACGGTTGTTTCCTTTCTGATACATGGCATTGACGTTGGCATCGACCGTCAACTTATTATTGAAAAAATTCGCTGTTTCGCGGAAATTAAAGTTATGTTTCACCAAACGGTTGCCTTCTACCACGCCCTTGCCGTAAGTATTGGCATAGGAGAAATAAGTCTGCATAGCCTTTGAACCCATACTTAAAGAAAGAGAGTTAATAGTGGTAACACCCGTCTTGAAGAAATCGTCAGTATAGTCGGGACTGCCTTTTATCTTGCCACCCCAGCTGGTCGTTTGGCCGGTATAATGATTCTGGAATTCGGGAATACCATAGGCAGCCATATCAAAAGTGGTATTGGTATTGAAAGAAATGCTGGCACGACCTTCTTTACCTCTTTTGGTATTGATGATTACCACACCGTTGGCAGCCGAGCTACCATACAAAGCGGCTGCCGCAGGACCTTTCAAGATATTCATACTCTCAATATCATCGGGATTCAAATTGGAGATACCGTCGCCACGGTCGTAGTTACCACTGTCATTATCACCACCAATGGTAGTTGAAGTATTTTCGTTGGTGGAGGAACCGAACGGCACCCCGTCTATCACGTAAAGAGGCTGATTATTACCGCTTACCGAACGGTTACCACGGATGATGACCTTGGAAGAACCACCCAGACCGGAAGAACTCTTGTTGATTTGCACACCTGCCGTCTTACCGGCCAGCGCATTCATCATGTTGGGGTCCTTGGCACGAACCAATTCGTCGCCGTTCACCACTTGAGTAGAGTAAGTCAGTGATTTTTCTTTCTTTGCAATACCCAATGCCGTTACCACCACTTCATCCAGTAGCTTGGCATCATTCTTTAATGTGACTCTTATCGTTCCCGGAGTGATGGGAACTTCTTGTGTTATCATACCTACGAAAGACACTTGCAGTGTCGTGGCACCTGCGGGTGCATCTGTAATAGTGAATTTGCCGTCTAAATCTGTTACGGCTCCGGTAGTACTTCCTTTTACCAATACGGAAGCTCCGATAATCGGTTCATTGTCTTCAGCTGAAATAACGATACCGGTAATGGGGGAATTTTGGGCTGCTACCCAGCTAATGGCCGCCATCAGGCAAACCAAGGTTAGCATAAATCTTTTTTTCATAAGCTGTTTTTCGGAAAATAAATATTAGATTAAATATGTGTTAAGTTAATAAACAGATTCTCGGAAATCTGTTATCCCGATCGGCCAGTCTGATTGACTGTTCCTCTCATTTCTTCTTTGTATGCTTCATAGGCTATTAGTATGTTACGGTTAATATTTAAGCTTATCCAAATGTCTTTATTCTGCAGATTTCTTTCAAGCTCTCGTATATAAAACCGGGGGCACAACCGCAACCCTATCGGAAAAGGACGATTTATTTGCTAATAAAAGTTAATGAATAAAAACTGCTGGCAGAACCGGTGCTTTATTGCATGGTTTTAAGCAGATTACGGCATCACCCTTCTCTCCCTCGCCTAAGAGTGAGGCTTTCATTATCTACAAGAGAATTCCCCCCCGGCACCGCGACAAACTAACCTCTCCACTGCGACAAACTAACTATTTTCTCGCATCTCATTATTCTTATCACAGTCATGTTAGTTTCTTACAACAGCTGTATTCTTTTCTTATAACAGCTGTGTTCTTTTCTTACAACAGCTGTTGTAAGAATAATAAGAAGCATAAAAACTGCCAGTCAGCAGTATACAGATGATTAGTTTCTCGCAGTGCAGGGGGTAGTTTCTTTCTGTTCAGAAGAAGGAGATAAAAAACAGACCGTCCGGCCCGGAATGAAAAAGATTCACCCCAGGTCGGACGGTTATAAACAAAAAAACAAAGTTTTATTCTTCGTACATCTTATCAATCAGCTCCTTGTAGTTCTTTGCCACAATAGAACGTTTCAGCTTCAGCGTATTCGTCAGTTCCCCACGCTCCATGCTGAATGGTTCCGGCAGAAGCGTGAAACGCTTCACTTGCTCATAATGGGCAAATTGCTGCTGCAAGGTATCGATACGGGCACGGAACAACGCCTGTATCTTGGGATGTTGCAGTAACTCATCCATATTGTTGTATGCAATGCCTTTCTCCTTGGCATAATCCTTCACAAAGCCATAAACGGGAACTATCAAAGCGGAAACAAACTTACGCTCATCGGCAATGACAGCAATCTGGTCAATGTAACGGTCAATAGCCAGCTTCGTTTCCAATGCCTGCGGCGAAATGTATTTTCCGTTGGAGGTCTTGAACAAGTCTTTGATACGCTCCGTCAGATACAGATGGCTATCCTTCAAATAACCGGCATCACCCGTGTGGAACCAACCGTTACGGTCGATGGCAGCAGCCGTTGCCTCCGGTTTCTTGTAATAGCCGGTAGTGATAGTCTTACCACGAAGAAGTATCTCGTTGTTCTCGCCAATCTTCACCTCCACATCAGGCATCACCGTACCTACGGAACCAATCTCATAGCCTTCGTTGAGGAAGCAGGAAACGGTAGCCGTAGATTCCGTCAGACCATAGCCCACCACCATGTTTATACCTACAGAATGCACAAACTCGCAGATTTCATCGGGCACAGCAGCACCTGCCGTAGGGAAGAAATTACCGTTCTCAATACCTATCGTCTTCTTCAGCAGAGCATAAATGGTCTTTTCGTAGAACTTGTATTTCAGATGAAGCATCATCGGAGGAGTCTTTCCTTGGCGCAAATAATCAATGTTATGCGTCCTGCCCACCTTGATGGCATCCAACATCATCGCTTTACGCAGACCGGTTTCCTGGGAAATCTTCTCCTGCACACCGGCATAGACTTTCTCCCAAAAACGGGGTACACTGCACATCAGTGTAGGGCGTATCTCTTTAATAGTAGTTTGGATATCTTGTGGACGGAGATTGATGCAGACCTGCACCCCCCGGTGTATACAAAGGTAGGTCCATGCCTTTTCGAATACATGGGTCAGCGGAAGGAAGTTCATGGAAACATCCCGGTCTGTCATGAAAGGCAATCGGATATCATGAATGCGGAAAGCCTCTCTATAATTGAAATGATGGAGCATGACACCTTTCGGCTCACCGGTAGTACCGGAAGTATAAAGGATATTGGCGAGGTCATCATCTGAGGCAGCTGCTGTACGTTCTTCTACAATGGCATTGTGCTGCAACTCTTCATCCATTGCCATAAATTCATCAAAATAGATGGAAGTCATGTCGCGCGGATCTTTCACCACAGCACGGTCGAAGATGATGAGCTGCTGCAGAGACTGGCAAAATCCGAACACGCTGAAAGCGGCATCGTACTGGAACTGCTCGCCTACAAACAGATAACGTATCTGTGCATCGTTGATGATATACTGTGCCTGGGCCGGTGAGCTGGTAGCATACAAAGGTATAGTCACCGCCCGGTTGGCGAATGCACCGAAATCAGTAAAGAGACATTCGGGTTTATTCTGCGAGAAGATACCGATATTCTCTTGTGGCTCTATTCCCAAAGCCACCATTGCATTGGCAGTCCGGCGTACAGTCTGTGAGAACTCTTTCCAAGAGATGGGTATCCATTGTGCAGTTTCATAGTCCCTGTATTTCAGGGCTATTTTGTCTCCATACTTCTCTGCCTGGCGATGCACCAGGACAGATAAATGATGATAAGTCATAACTTTTGATATTGGTAAATACGGTACAAAGGTAGTGGTTTCATTTGAAACTAATTTGATATTAGCGGGTAATTATTCAAACTTTACCTTTAAAGTATCCGACCATCCGTTAGCAAATTATCCACAAAAGATACTTTCTTTACCATTAAAACAATAGAAATATATTAAATATCTATATATTTGTGGTGATATACAAACTAAATCAAATTCAATGAACATGAAAAAAGTATTGCTTTTAATGGCTATGCTGACCATAGGTTTAGCAAGCATCAATGCTCAAGACAACCTCAGATGGGGAGCAACAGTCGGCATGAACTCCAGTAACTTCTCCATTACCGGTTTCGACAGTAAAATAGGCTTTCATGCTGGGGTAAAGGCTGAAGTAGGATTGCCTCAAATTTCAGAAGGAGTCTACCTCGATATGGGTGCATTACTTACGCTGAAAGGAGCCAAAATAGACGGAGGCTCTGCTGCTTCTATCAAGTTCAATCCCTACTACCTGGAAATTCCTGTACACATTGGCTATAAATATGCAGTGAATGAGAACTTTGCCATATTCGGCAATGCCGGTCCTTATTTAGCCATCGGTCTTTTTGGCAAAGCCAAGGCAGAAGGAGATATTCTTGACGAATATGAGTTTGATGATAACTCCACCAATGTATTCGGGGATGATGCCATGAAGCGTTTTGATTTCGGTCTCGGATTAAAAGCCGGAGTCGAATTCAGTCAGAAATATCAGATTTCCATCGGTTATGACTGGGGACTGGTAGAGAACATTAAAGATTCAGGCAACAAAAACCGCAACTTGATGATATCACTCAGTTGCTTCTTCTAAACAATATTGAAAAAACAGAAAGGACGTCGGTTTGGCGTCCTTTTCATTTTTTATCCGTAAGTTTGCGGCCAGATTATTTATTTACCGAATATGATTTACGATATACCGACTTTAACTTCCGAAGCAATCGGATTGCTCAAATCACTGATAGCCATTCCTTCCTTGAGCCGCGACGAGGAGAAGGCGGCAGATTATCTGCAGAACTATATCGAAATGCAAGGCATGGCAACAGGACGTAAAGGCAACAATGTATGGTGCCTCAGCCCGATGTTCGACTTAAAGAAACCGACCTTGCTGCTGAATTCCCATATCGACACCGTAAAACCCGTCAACGGGTGGCGGAAAGATCCTTTCAAACCAACGCTGGAAAGTAATGGAAAGCTCTACGGGCTGGGCAGCAACGATGCCGGAGCCAGTGTAGTCAGCCTGCTGCAAGTATTCCTGACATTGTGCCGCACCACTCAGGCCTACAATCTGATATATCTTGCCTCGTGTGAGGAGGAAGTATCAGGCAAGGGGGGAATAGAATGCGTATTGCCGGAACTCCCTCCCATACAGTTTGCCATTGTAGGCGAGCCGACAGAGATGCAACCTGCCATTGCAGAAAAAGGATTGATGGTGCTGGACGTAACTGCTACCGGAAAATCGGGACATGCTGCCCGAAACGAGGGAGATAATGCTATATATAAGGTATTGGATGATATTGCCTGGTTTCGTGATTACCGTTTCCCAAAAGAATCTTCCCTGCTGGGTCCCGTGAAGATGAGCGTAACCATGGTAAACGCCGGTACACAGCATAACGTCATTCCCGACCGTTGTACTTTTGTCGTAGACATTCGCAGCAACGAGTGTTATAGCAATCAGGAGCTATTCGATGAAATACAGAAACACATCACGTGTGAAGCCAAAGCCCGCTCCTTCCGGCTAAGCTCTTCACACGTAGCTCCGGAGCATCCGGTAGTGCAAAAGGCTATTGCCATGAAACGTACTCCTTTCGGCTCACCGACCTTGTCCGACCAGGCACTGATGCCATTCCCTTCTCTGAAGATGGGACCGGGGAAAAGTGCCCGTTCACACACTGCCGATGAATTTATCTTTGTCAAGGAGATAGAGGAGGCGATAGGGATGTATCTGGAGCTGCTGGAAGGAGTAAAAATTTAAATTATCATTATCTGTTCAGCCACGGCTCCGGATTCAGTTTTTCCTTCTCTTTCCTCAATTGGAAGTGTAGCACCGTACGACCATTGTCGGCCCCATCCGAGAAGATTTGTCCGAGAGTCTGTTTGGTGGCAACATCATCGCCCTGCTTCACCGAGGCCGATGACAAGTTGCAATAGACTGATATATAATTCCCGTGACGGACAAGGATATTGAACAGTCCGTTCAGTTTAAAGACAGCCGCCACTTTACCATTGAAGATGGCACGGGCTTGGGCACCCGGTTTCCCTTGTATATCGATGCCCTTATTGTCCAGCTTGACATTGCGCAAACCTTCCACAGAATACTGGCCGTAATGGCTGGTAATGATATACGCTCCGGTGATGGGCATCGGCAACTTACCGCGATTATTAGCAAAGTTCCCTGATAATTCACGGTCTGCCTTACTCATGGAGTAAGTTTCCAAAGGCTGTGCCTTCGGTTTTGCGGGCGTAGAGGCAGTTGCCGTTTTTTCGGTTTTCTCACCAGCCTTTTTACGTGCGGCTGCCTCACGGCGCGCTTCTTCTGCCGCACGCTTACGCGCTTTCTCTATTTCTTCCGCTATCAGACGGTCAATGCGTGCATTGAGCTGATTGGCTTCACGGCGTTTCTTATTCAGTTCGTTCTGCAATCCCCGCTGTTTCTTTTTCAGATTGGCTACCAACAACTTTTGTTCCTTCTCCTGCGCTTCCAGCTTGACTTTCTCCTCTTCACGTTCTTTCAACAATCCTTCTTTGGCAACCTTCACTTGCTGAAGCTCAGTCTTCTTACGGTTCACCTGCTCCTGCTTTTTCAACACTTCCTCGCCTTGCAGGCGCTGATAAGTAGCATATTCACGTACATAGCGCATGCGTCGATAGGTCTGTGCCAGGCTCTTGGCAGAGAAAATGAACATCAGCTTCTCTTCAATGGAGCGGTTCTTATACAAATATTGAACGGACGATTCGTATTTCTTCTTCTTGTCCCTTAGGTCACGTTGCAGGCGGATCAACTGACGTCCCAATGAAGACAACTCGCGCTCTATGGATTCCACATCATTATTGATAGTCAGAATATAGCGTTTGCGCTCTTCTATCTGTCCGGTCAGTGCAGCAAGACCGTTCAACTGGCTTCCCACATCCTTCTTGGTGGTTATCAACAGCGTTTCCGACTCTGCTATCTGTTTCTGCAAGGCACCACGCTTGCTTTCCAGTTCCTTAATCAGCTTGTTGGACTGGGCAAGGAGCGGAGAAACCGGCAAAAGGAGGAGAAAGAAGAGAAGGAGAAGCTTCATAAGTTATGAGTTATAAGTTATGAGGGATTATCTGACAATTATCAACTAATCAAAGGTCCATCAGCATTTCCAGCAGTTCTTCCAGCTCCACCTCTTTATATTTCTGTGAGAGCTGGGTAGGAGTCAGTGCAAAAGGCTTATCCGAGAAGTTGGAAAGTTCAATCTTTCCCTTTTCCAGAGAGGGTATCCCGAGTTCCTTGCCGGTAAGCACCTTCTTGCCATTGGGTTTGGAAGCAGCATAAAGCAGTTTCTCCAAATGGGCAAAATCCGCCTTCTTGGGCAGCACATCCTTCAGTTCCTTACGTGTTGCACGGACATAACGTTTTCCCATACGGTCTACCAACAGAATCTCATCCGGGGTGACTTCCATACGTGCCACCTCCGTACGAAGTATCGGCATCAGAAAGGAAATCTGCATGCATTCTTCCTTCTTCAACTTCATCGTACCGTTCACAGTAAGGGTGGCATCTTTATGGGGTACCGTCAGCTGCACTTTGGAGGAAAGGCAGGCAGATTCTCCGGACAGAGGACTTGAGTGACGCGAAGTCTTGCAACCGGCAAGCCCCACAGCCAGCAACAACAGCAAGGACAATAGGCGGCACGTCCTTGCCATATCATTCAGCAGGTTTAGTTTCATCTGATATATATTTCTTTTTTTGTATTTTCTGTTTCAACGTATCAGAGCGATTGCCCTTATCCCAGGCTTGTTTCCAGTATTTCAAGGCACCTTCCGCATCGCCAGTCATGTAATAGATATCTCCGCAATGTTCCAAGACCACGTCACTGCTATCTTTATCATTCTTTATCGCCTCATCTATGTAGAGACGCGCCTCGGCATAATTACCTTTAACAAACAATATCCATGCATATGTATCGAGATAGGTGGAATTGTTCGGCTCGGCTTTCACTGTCTTGTAGCTCATCTCTTCCGCCTTGTCCAAGTCGCGGCGCTCCACGGAAAGATAATATGCGTAGTTATTCAAGGCACCGATGTTTGAAGGATTGTACACCAAAGCGGAATCATAAGCCGCATAAGCTTCCACATGCAGATTCTTGGTGTGATAAGCATCACCGATAATGGCATAAAAATCTGATACGACCTCCTTCTTGCTGTCGTCCTTGACGTGCGACAAAGCCTTTTGACAGATGGCAAGGGCATCATCCGTCCGTTCCGCCTGGTTGTAGGCAATGGCCAGATAGAAATAGAACTCCAACATATCGGGATTGGACTCCACACCGGCTTCGCACAAATTCATTATTTCCTTGTAATCCTCCTGGCGCACAGCTTCCCCCAGCAATGTCATACGAGCCGCTGTGTTGGTAGGGTCTATCGCCAGAACCTGGCGCAGAACCGGCCCTGCCTCCTTGTTCATTCCTTTGGAAAGAAGATATTGGGCATACAGCAAAGGTAATTGCGCCTCATCGGGCTCCTGCTCCATGATGCGGTTGAAGAGCGTAATGACACGTGTACTGTCCTTGCCTGCCTGCTCATTCTGCACGATGAACTGCCGCATCACATTCAGTTTGGTGTCCGAAGCCACTTTCTTGTTCAGCAACAGCGTGTCCAATTGCTGTTCATACAGCTCCTTCTGTCCGGTCTCTTCGTAGTAAGAAGCCAATGAGTACATGGCCATTGCATTGTCCGGCTCTTCGGCCAGCACCTTCTTGTAAATCTCATAAGCTTCCTGCTTTTTCCCGTTCTGCATATAGACATCCCCCAGCACAACCTGATAGCGCATATCGTTGGGATACTCTTCTACCAGACTTTCTATTTCATGAAAGGCGCTCTTGTCGTCCTTCTTTTGCAGATAGATGCGGAACTTCTCCATACTGAGCTGTTCATTCTTGCCCATCCGTTCCTCGAGCTTGTTCAGTATACCGATAACTTTGTCATACTCTTCCTGGCGGTTGTAAATCTCCAGCAAGTTGTATAGCGGGTCCAGCTTATCCGAGAAACGTACCGCCATATTTTCCAACAAGGCAGCGGCTTTCTCCGTTTCGTTTTGCTGCATATACAGATTGGCAAGTCCCTGGGCATACCAGTAATTATGGGGAGCATTCTCCACCGCCTTTTCCAAGGCGGCTTGTCCCAACGGCACCTGCTTGAGGTACATATAATACTGGGCCATCTCATACAAAGCCGATGATGCGTTCGGGTTTATCGTCAGGCAATGTTGCAGGACATCGAAAGCCGCATCATAGTCTTTCTGGACTTTCAGACGGGCGGCTTCAAGAAAGAAGTAGTCGTAACGGCGCTGCTGTTCGGGGGTAAGCTCCTTTACGGGCGAAACGTCGGCTTTCTTCGACTTCTTCCGTTTCTTCAATTCCTTCCGTGCCTTTTCAGACCGACCGTACCCGCTCATTTTCTCCTTAGAAGCTTGAACATTGGCAGCCTGCACTCCGTACGTAGTAAAGCAGAAGGTACCTATCAACAACGCAAGTATTATTTTTACTCTGATTCTCATCTATTTAATTATAAATTCTTAACCCGTAAAACGGAACAATATCCATTCATTTTTTACCCGTATGCCCGAAACCTCCGGCACCGCGCTCCGTCTCATCCAGCACTTCCACTTCCTGCCAAAGAGCTTGTTCGTGACGCGCTATCACCATTTGTGCAATCCTCTCCCCATCTTCGATGACGAAGGTTTCTGCAGAAAGGTTGACGAGAATAATACAAACCTCACCACGGTAATCGGCATCAATCGTTCCAGGGGAGTTCAGCACGGTAATCCCCTTCTTAATGGCCAATCCGCTACGCGGACGCACTTGCGCCTCAAATCCTTCAGGAAGAGCGATATAAAGGCCAGTAGGCACCAGACACCGCTGCATCGGAGCCAGCGAAATAGGTTCATTAAGGTTTGCACGGATATCCATTCCTGCAGACAGCTCAGTGGCATAAGCCGGAAGCGGATGCTTTGATTTATTGATGATTTGTACGTTCAACATGATGTTATTTACGATTTGACGATTTACTATTTACGATTGGGGCTACTTCTATTCTTACAATTCGAGTAATTCAAGTTTCGCAATTCATCTTCCTTTTACTATAAACTTGGGCGAAAATACGGCTTTTTATACAAAATAGTGATACATTTGCAGTTAAATAATAGTAACTTCAATCGTAAATAGTAAATCGTCAAATCTCAAATAACATCATGATGAATTGGAATACGCTCATATCTGCCAAACGCTTCGGACTGGAAGAGTTTCACCAGGAACGCCATGAAAACCGCTCGGAATTCCAACGTGACTATGACCGCCTTGTCTTCTCTGCCCCCTTCCGCCGTCTGCAGAACAAAACCCAGGTATTCCCTCTTCCCGGTAGTGTATTCGTCCACAACCGATTGACACACAGCTTGGAAGTATCATGCGTAGGCCGCTCATTAGGCAACGATGTATCGAAAGTTCTCATTGCCCGCCACCCGGAACTGCAAGGCAGCTACCTCACCGAAATAGGCTCCATAGTTTCGGCCGCCTGCCTGGCACACGACTTGGGAAATCCTCCTTTCGGACATTCGGGAGAACGAGCTATTTCCACCTTTTTTTCCGAGGGAAAAGGAATGTCCCTGAAGGGCCAACTGACACCTGCCCAATGGGAGGACCTTACTCACTTTGAAGGGAATGCAAATGCGTTCCGTCTGCTTACCCACCAGTTTGAGGGAAGGCGGCAGGGAGGATTTGTACTCACCTACTCCACCCTGGCAAGCATCGTGAAATATCCCTTTTCATCGAGTCTCGCAGGCAAGAAGTCAAAATTTGGTTTCTTCATTACAGAGGAAGAAAGTTTTCGCCGCATAGCAGAAGAACTGGGTATGGAGAAGCAGAACAATGCCCCGTTGAAATATGCCCGCCACCCGCTGGTCTACCTGGTGGAAGCCGCCGATGACATCTGCTACCAGATGATGGATATCGAGGATGCCCATAAACTGAAAATTCTGACTACACAAGAAACCAAAGAGCTACTTCTCTCTTATTTCTCGAAAGAGCGCCGAGCACACCGGCTCAAAACCATGGAGATAGTAAGCGACACCAACGAGCAAATAGCCTATCTGCGTTCCAGCGTTATCGGACTGCTTATCGGCGAGTGCGTGCAAGCCTTTGTAGACAATGAAGAAAAGATTCTGAAAGGAGAATTTGAAGGAAGCCTCATCAACCATATATCCGAAGTACCTGCCAATGCCTACAAGCACTGTGCAGACATCTCCCTGAAGAAGATTTACCGCTCACGCGACGTGCTGGACATTGAACTTGCCGGTTTCCGTATCATCAGTACCCTGCTCGAACTAATGATTGACGCCGTGTGTTCTCCGGAAAAGGCATATTCGCAACTGCTCATCAATCGCGTATCGGGCCAGTACAACATAAAAGCGCCTGCACTCTATGAAAGAATACAGGCGGTATTGGATTACATCTCCGGAATGACGGATGTATTTGCACTCGATTTATACAGGAAAATAAACGGGAATAGCTTGCCAGCGGTATAACAGACGACAAGCATTCTTCCGGATAGTCCTATGATACAACCTTATTTGCTCCCGACGTAAGCTTGCACGACTCCGGTTCGCTCGCTATGAACGACTCGATGTGACGGATGCGCTTTTCTGCCAAAATCTCGTCCACGGCAATCAGGATACCCGTTTCCTCCACATCTCCAAAACCGTAATTGATGGCTGTACCGAACATACGCATGGTAGGGCTAAGACTCATATAGGCATTCACCAACGGGGGAATATTGTACCCCGCCTTACGGATTTCACAATTCAAAATCTTATAGTCTTCCTTAAAAGAGTCTTTACAGAATAGAGCATCCAATTCATTCTCGTCCGACTCCAGAAGCAACGGTTTCATCGGAGTAATCAGGTTGTCCTTATCCGCAAAATGTTTCCGAAGGAAATAAAGAATCTTATCACGGCTCTGACGATGATAGCTGGGATACATAGTCACCTTTCCGAAGAAATACTTCACATTGGGCATGACTACGGTCAGTGCGCCCAAACCATCCCACAGATTATCCAACGCGAACAGCCCCTTGCTGTCAGCACGCGTAGACTGATACTCCAACGTAACGAACGAACGTCCCAACTCAATGGTCGTAGGAAGATAGTCCTTCAAAAATTTATCCGAAAAGTTAAACATATGGGCAGTTGCCAGAATAGGGGCACCATGTTCGTCAAAACGCACATCCGTACCTAAGATATAACGGTATCCACCCAAAATTTCTTCAGCTTCCGGATTCCAGACAATCAACTGCTTGTACGGATTGTCCATGATGTCATATTCGTCAATATCCATAGACTTGCCCGTTCCTCCTCCCGCAGCGCGGAACGCAATCTCGCGCAAACGGCCGATCTCCTTCATGGTATTCGGAGAGTCTTGGGCAGTAATGATATATATCTGGTTATGACTTCTATTGGTCATGCGCAGGCGCTTCTCCTCAGTCAACTCCGCTTTCAACAGCTCCTTGCTTATCGGTGCAATTACATCTTCCATATTTCTCTGTTAGTAGTTCTTCTTTTATATAAATACGGTCTCTCTACAATTTATATACAATATCCTTCACATATTGCGCCCATCCGGCCGGGCTTTTCGATTTGTCGAAAGTTTGCCAGGGGATAGGCTTCCCTATGGTGATGGTAAATGTTTTATGGCGATTCTTCAGCATTTCATCTGCCAGGTAAAGCATGGCGATATTGAACTTGATGCCCAACATCTTACAAAAATTGGCAAGATTATAAAAGAAGTTGGAGTTCCGCCCCTCGAAGTGGATGGGAACTACATCACGGTGGGCTTCGACACTCTTCACGATAAAGGTCTTTTTCCAATCCAAGTCACGGATGACCCCATTCTGCCTACGTGAACAAAGACCTGCGGGAAACATGATGAGCTGATTGTCCGAAGCAAATCCCGCCTCCACCATTCTCGGGAAGTCTTTGGCCTGCTTTCCCGTCTTGTTGATGGGGATACAGAGCGGTGCCAGTCCGTGCAGGTTCATCAGCAGGTCGTTGACCATATATTTCACCTTGCCGCCATAAAAGGAGCCCAGGACATAACCCAACGCCACTCCGTCCTGCCCACCCAGGGGATGGTTGGATACAAAAGTATAAAGCCCTTCTTTAGGCAGATTCTCCTCCCCCTTTACCACAATATTGGCATCAAGGAACTCCAGACAAGCTTTCAGAAAATCCACACCGACTTTATCTTTCGACTCCCGCAAAAAGACATTCAATTCCTCTTGATGAACGATATGCTTCAAATAAGAAACCACGAACTTGGGGATATACTTAGACTTCTTCGGAGCCTTTTCCCGAAGTATCTTGTCTATGTCAATCAAAAATAAAGAGTCGTCAGCCATTCTTCTTTTGATGAAATGAATGCGCAAAATTAACTCATCTTTTTAATTAATCGCAAAAAAATGACAGAAAACTGCACCCGAAATCTATCAAATAGCACCTAAAAACTGTCAATTGATAGTTTTTCCCCTAAAGTGTGTTTGAAATCCGTCTGCCTGAAAGAGAAAACTTCCGTAAACTTGCAATATCAAGATTAACGAAAAAAAACATAGCACATATGAACAATATAACATTTAAAAAAGACCTGCTCGGAGTTCAAGACGATTTATTGCGTTTTGCATACAAACTTACTTCCGACCGTGAAGAAGCCAACGACCTCTTGCAGGAAACATCCCTGAAAGCTCTGGATAACGAAGAGAAGTATACGCCCGATACTAATTTCAAAGGATGGATATACACCATCATGCGCAATATCTTCATCAACAATTACCGCAAAGTGGTGCGTGACCAGACTTTCGTGGATACCACGGACAATCTCTATCACCTGAACCTGCCGCGCGACGCCGCTTTTGAAAGCACAGAAAGCGCATATGACCTGAAAGAGATGCACCGCATTGTCAACGCCCTTCCACGGGAGTACAAGATTCCCTTCTCCATGCATGTCTCCGGCTTCAAATACCGCGAAATTGCAGAGAAGCTAGGGTTGCCCTTAGGCACGGTAAAGAGCCGCATTTACTTCACCCGCCAAAAACTACAACAAGACTTGAAGGATTTTGTTTAAGCACTCAGCATATAAAACCAGTGATTTCCATAAATTAAGAAGAGTACAGATTTTAGTTGTATCAAAAGAGAGAAAGGCAGGCCGGGACAATCCCGCGTCTGCCTTTCATGGTCTCGCCCCTTGTATTTCGTACACAAACTCATTCAAGCCGTTACGCTTTGCGACAATATTATTTACAAAAATCAGGATAGCAATCTCTGGCTACATCCCACTTTTCCACCTATCCGAGGCACTGAAAGCTAACCAAAGCCACCCGAAAACTGCCAATTGTTAGATTTTACCCCAAAGAGAGTTTGATTTCCGTCTATCAAAAAGAGAAATCATCCGTAGCTTTGCATCATCAATAAAACGAACAATAATTTAAAAAACATCCATTATGAATAATAGAACATTTACCCAAGACCTACTCGGAGTTCAAAACGACTTATTACGCTTTGCATATAAATTAACCTCCGACCGCGAAGAGGCCAACGACCTGCTTCAAGAGACATCCCTGAAAGCTCTGGACAATGAAGAGAAGTACACACCTGATACCAACTTTAAAGGATGGATATATACCATCATGCGTAATATTTTCATCAACAATTACCGTAAAGTGGTACGTGACCAGACATTTGTAGATACCACAGACAATCTCTATCATCTGAACACGCCGCACGACCTCACACTCGACAGCACAGAAGGCGTCTACGACCTGAAGGAAATGCACCGCATTGTCAATGCCTTGCCACGTGAGTACAAGATACCTTTCTCCATGCATGTCTCCGGTTTCAAGTACCGTGAAATCGCAGAAAAGCTGAACCTCCCACTTGGAACAGTAAAGAGCCGCATCTTCTTTACCCGCCAGAAACTGCAACAGGAACTGAAAGATTTCAGATAAGAGAATACGGCAACCTAAGAATTGTTTATTAATTGGCCGGATAAAAAAGTAAATATGCTTATCTTTGGGCAATCATGGGACACAAACCAAGATACCTAAAGAAAAACCGAGTAATTAATAAACAACATGAAGAAACAGACAATCATTACAGCCTGCACATTTGCAGCAATGACAATGGCTACTCCTGCCGTTTTTGCCGTACAGCCGGCCATGAGTAACCACGTATGCGCCTCCGACGCTATCAAGAAAGACAACCGACCGGTAGAATCAAAACGACTGTTCCGTTCCAAAGCCGTAGAAGAACAAATTCAACGGATACAGCAGCTGCTGAAAAATCAGAAGCTGTCATGGATGTTCACTAACTGCTTTCCCAACACGCTGGACACCACCGTCCATTTCCGCAAGGACAAGAAAGACGGGAAGCCCGACACATTTGTCTACACCGGAGATATCCATGCCATGTGGCTCCGCGACTCAGGTGCGCAGGTGTGGCCCTACGTACAGCTGGCCAATGAAGACAAGGAACTGAAGACGATGCTTGCAGGAGTCATCAACCGCCAATTCAAGCTGATTAATGTAGACCCGTTTGCCAACGCCTTCAACGACGGCCCCATCCCCGACGGACACTGGAAAACCGACCTTACCGACATGAACGACGAGGTGCACGAGCGTAAATGGGAAATCGATTCACTGTGTTATCCGCTACGCCTTGCCTACCATTACTGGAAAACGACCGGTGATACAAGCATCTTCGATGCCGAGTGGATAAAAGCAATCCAAAACATCCTGACCACCTTCCGCGACCAACAGCGCCGTGACGGACGCGGTTCCTACCATTTCCAGCGGGTAACTGAACGCGCACTGGACACGATGACCAACGACGGCTGGGGCAATCCGGTGAAACCGGTCGGACTGATTGCATCTTCTTTCCGCCCTTCCGATGACGCCACCACCTTCCAATTCCTGATACCCTCCAACTTCTTCGCCGTATCTTCGCTGCGTAAGGCAGCCGAGATTCTGACTGAAGTCAATAACCGCCCGGAGCTTGCAAAAGAATGTACCGACCTGGCCGGAGAAGTAGAAACCGCCCTACGAAAATACGCTACCTACAACCATCCCAAATACGGCACCATCTATGCCTTCGAGGTAGACGGTTTCGGCAACCACCTTCTGATGGACGACGCCAATGTACCGAGCCTTATCGCACTGCCCTATCTGGGCGATGTGGACATCAACGATCCTATTTACCAGAACACCCGTCGTTTCGTATGGAGCGAGGATAACCCATACTTCTTCAAAGGTACGGCAGGCGAAGGCATTGGAGGTCCGCACATCGGCTACGACATGATTTGGCCGATGAGCATCATGATGAAAGCCTTCACAAGCCAGAACGATGAAGAGATTAAAACTTGCGTGAAGATGTTGATGGATACAGAAGCCGGAACCGGCTTTATGCACGAGTCTTTCCACAAAGACAATCCCGCCAAGTTCACCCGCGCCTGGTTTGCATGGCAAAACACATTGTTTGGCGAACTCATTCTAAAACTGGTGAACGAGGGCAAGCTAGACTTGCTGAACAGCATACAGTAAAAAAACATTTATCCCCCCCTGGATTCTGTGGATGAATGTAATAATCAACCACTCCAGGGGGAATATTATCACTCCTCCCTCCCATCATCTTCCGGTAAGTAGTAACGTTCACAAAATAGACGGGAAGTTAACAAAAAAAGTTTCAGAAGTTAATACTAAAACAAGAAAGAGTTAAGAAAGAGCTTTATCCCAAACTTTGGTTTTTCCAAACCAAGCCTGGGGATAGAGAAACCAAGTCTTGGTTTAGATATCCGCAAAGCTGGGAAAGAAGTTTCCCACCCAAGACACCATTCCACCAACAAGCGACTTTCAAACCAAAGACCGTCATCCTCAACCGAATCTTTTCAAAAGAGACTACACGAATCCCCCACCAGCAAAGCGTTTCAAAAGCAGCTTCATTATCAAATGAATAAGCTATCAACAAGGTGTTGAAAACTTCTTCCTAAGATTTTAGTTAAAAGATTGTGGGGAATTGTGGGGAAATGTGTATTTTTACCGTCACTTATTATAATAAGGTGAGAAATGATACAATTTTTAGGTAATATCGAGGCTAAGGCGGATGCAAAAGGAAGAGTTTTCATCCCGGCCACCTTCCGGAAACAGCTGCAAGCCGCTTCTGAAGAAAGACTCGTGTTGCGTAAGGACGTGTATCAGGATTGCCTGGTGCTCTACCCGGAAAGTGTATGGTTTGCCACTCAAAACCAACTTCGCTGCCGACTGAATAAATGGAACGCCAAACAACAAATGATTTTCCGCCAGTTCGTAAGTGACGCGGAAGTCATGACCCCTGACGGGAACGGACGCATCCTGCTCCCAAAACGTTACCTGCAAATGGCGGGTATACAAAGTGATGTCCGCTTCATTGGTGTGGACAACACAATAGAAATCTGGGCTAAGGAACGTGCCGACCAACCATTCATGAACCCCGACGAGTTCAGCGAGGCTCTTGAAGAACTGCTGGGAGACGAAAATATTTGTTGTGACGAAAATAAGCTATAAACAACAGATGATGAAAGAAGAAACAACATATCACATCCCCGTATTGCTGATGCCGAGCGTAGATGCAATGAACATCCGTCCGGACGGCACGTATGTAGACGTAACGTTTGGTGGAGGAGGACATTCGCGCGAGATACTGTCCCGCCTGGAAGACGGTGGCCGGCTGCTGAGCTTCGACCAGGACGAGGATGCGGAACGCAACATTGTAAACAACCCGCATTTTACATTCGTACGCAGCAACTTCCGCTACCTGCACAACTTCCTACGCTATCACGGCATCGAAAAAGTGGATGCCATACTTGCCGACCTCGGCGTATCTTCCCATCACTTTGATGACAGCGAACGGGGATTCTCCTTCCGCTTCGACGGGGCACTGGATATGCGTATGAACAAGCGGGCCGGCCTGACCGCTGCCGACATCGTGAATACCTACGAAGAAGAAAAGCTGGCCGATATTTTTTATCTGTACGGCGAGCTGAAGAACAGCCGGAAACTGGCATCTGTCATCGTTAAGGCACGGACTACGCAGAGAATTGCCACCATCGGCGAATTTTTGGAAATCGTCAAGCCACTCTTCGGCCGCGAACGCGAGAAGAAAGAACTGGCAAAAGTATTCCAGGCATTGCGCATTGAGGTAAACCAGGAAATGGAAGCACTGAAAGAAATGCTGTATGCGGCAACAGAAGCGCTAAAGCCGGGAGGCCGCCTGGTGGTGATAACCTATCACTCCCTGGAAGACCGTATGGTGAAGAATATCATGAAAACCGGCAACGTGGAAGGCAAGGCCGAAAAAGATTTTTTCGGGAACGTATTGACCCCGTTCCGGCTAGTCAACAACAAAGTGATTGTACCGGACGAGAAAGAGATAGAGCGCAATCCGCGTTCGCGCAGCGCCAAGCTGAGAATTGCAGAAAGAATAATGAATGATTAGTGACTAGCAATGGAAAAGAAGCAAGAAGAAAAGAATACGGAAAAGGTGAAAAAACGCACCTCACTGAAGAACATCATCGGAGGCGACATTCTGGCCACAGACTTCTTCCGCCGCCAAGCCGGATTGTTGTTCCTTATCATGGTGCTTATCATTATTTACATCAACAACCGTTACGAATGCCAACTGCAACTGATAGAGATAGACAATCTTAAAAAAGAGCTGATAGACATCAAGTACGATGCCCTGACACGCAGTTCGGAATTGATGGAGCGGAGCCGCCAATCGCGCATCGAGGAATACATCGCCACCAAAGAAAGCGATTTGCAGACTTCCACTAATCCACCGTACTTACTAAAATAATGGAGAATTGAGGATTAAAGTAATTTCAATAGTACATCGTAAATCGTTAAATCGTAAATAACATTGGCTGTAAATAAAAAAAACATAATGACCCGTTACTTCTTCGTCGTCCTACTCATGGGGTTGGTGGGGATAGCTATTGTTGTGAAAGGCGCCATGATTATGTTTGCCGAGCGACAGTACTGGCACGATGTAGCCGACCGCTTCGTAAAAGAGAATGTAACGGTGAAGCCCAACCGGGGAAATATCCTGTCCTCGGATGGCAAACTGATGGCAAGTTCGCTGCCAGAATATAAAATATATATGGACTTCATGTCCGGCGAAAGGGACGAGAAACGCCGCAAAAAGGACCAGCAGCGCAAGGATTCTATCTGGAAAGCCAATTTCGATTCCATCTGTATCGGGCTTCATCAGATTTTTCCGGACATCAGTGCCGCCACCTTCAAAAGCCATCTGCGCAAGGGGCGGGAGATGAAGAGCCGGAACTACAACATTCTTCCCAACCGCAACCGGCGCATCTCTTACATTCAGTATAAGGAAGCCAAACGGTTACCCGTATTCAAGATGAACAAGTACAGAGGCGGGTTCCACGAACAGATATACAACCAGCGTAAAAAGCCGTTCGGTTCTTTGGCAGCCCAAACCCTGGGCCGTCTCTATGCCGATACAGCCATGGGAGCCCGTAACGGCATTGAACTGGCCTTCGACACCCTGCTGAAAGGACGGAACGGTATTACCCACCGTCAGAAGGTGATGAATAAATACCTGAATATCGTAGACCTTCCCCCGGTAGACGGTTGTGACATCATATCCACCCTCGACGTAGGCATGCAGGACATCTGCGAAAAAGCCCTGGTGGACAAGTTGAAGGAAATCAATGCCAACGTCGGGGTAGCCGTACTGATGGAAGTGGCTACCGGAGAAGTAAAGGCCATTGTCAACATGATGAAAGCCGGAGACGGCAATTACTACGAAATGAACAGTAATGCCATCAGCGATATGTTGGAACCGGGCTCCACCTTCAAGACAGCCTCCATTATGGTGGCACTGGAAGATGGCAAGATAACCCCGGATACCGAGGTAGACACGGGCAACGGTATTATGAATATGTACGGCAGCAAGATGAGGGACCACAACTGGCACCGGGGAGGTTATGGAAAGATAGATGTGACACGTATTCTGGAAGTTTCTTCCAATGTGGGCGTCTCCTACCTCATCGACAAGCACTACAAGGATAATCCGCAGAAGTTCGTGGACGGTTTGAAGCGCATGAGCATCGACCAGCCGCTTCATCTGCAAATACCCGGTGAAGGGAAGCCCAACATCAAAGGACCCAAAGAGCGTTATTTTGCCAAAACGACTTTGCCGTGGATGAGTATCGGCTACGAGACTCAGGTACCTCCTATGAACATACTGACCTTCTACAATGCCATAGCCAACAACGGGGTCATGGTACGCCCCAAGTTTGTGAAAGCAGCGGTAAAGGACGGTGAGGTAGTGAAAGAATATCCTACGGAAGTAATCAATCCCAAGATATGCTCCGACCATACCCTGACACAAATCCGCGAAATCCTTCGGAAAGTGGTATCGCAAGGATTGGCAAAACCCGCCGGCAGCAAGCAGTTCTCTGTATCGGGCAAGACGGGTACGGCACAGATTTCACAAGGAGCCGCCGGATATAAGTCGGGACGGGTGAACTACCTTGTAAGTTTCTGCGGATATTTCCCCTCGGAAGCACCCAAATACAGTTGCATCGTTTCCATTCAGAAGCCTGGGTTACCAGCTTCAGGCGGTCTGATGGCAGGTAGTGTCTTTGGGAAAATAGCAGAAAGAGTTTATGCCAAAGACCTGCGTTTTGACATACGCAGTGCCATAGACAGTACCACCAATGTGATTCCTCCCGTGAAAGCCGGAGAGATGAACGAAGCACTCCTTGTACTGAATGATTTGAAAGTGCCCGTTCAGAAACAGTTCGCCGGACAAAAGAAAAAGGAACAGTGGGGGCATACACAAGCAGCTCCGTCGGCAGTCATCCTGCAAGACCAGGAACCGGCCTCGGGCACCGTGCCCAGCGTGGTAGGTATGGGAGCGAAAGATGCTGTCTACCTTTTAGAGAGTAAAGGACTGAAAGTAAGGCTAAACGGCGTAGGACGGGTGAGGAACCAGTCCATAGCAAGCGGTAGCCGGATAGTGAAAGGACAAACCATAGCCCTGACACTACGTTAACATGAGAATAAACAAGATTTGGATATACACTATATATAATAAGGTATGAGATTAAGTGATTTGTTGCAAACAATACAGCCGGTCCGGATTACCGGAAGTACAAGCATGGAGATAACGGGGGTGAATATAGATTCCCGCCTGATAGGAACCGGACATCTGTTCATGGCCATGCGTGGTACGCAGACCGACGGGCATGCCTATATTCCGGCTGCCATCGATAAAGGGGCTGTTGCAGTATTGTGTGAAGAATTGCCGGAAGAGCTTAAGGCCGGCATCACCTACATTCAGGTGAAAGACAGTGAAGATGCCGTAGGGAAAGTGGCTACCACTTTCTATGGCGACCCTACATCCAAGATGGAACTCATCGGCGTGACCGGAACCAACGGAAAAACAACCGTTGCCACCTTATTATATAATACTTTCCGCTATTTCGGCTACAAGGTCGGACTGGTTTCCACTGTATGCAATTACATCGACGACCAGCCCGTACCGACCGAACACACCACCCCGGACCCGATAACCCTGAACCGCCTGCTCGGAGAAATGGCAGATTCCGGCTGCAAGTATGCCTTCATGGAAGTCAGTTCCCATTCCATTGCCCAAAAGCGCATCAGCGGTCTGAAGTTTGCCGGCGGTATTTTCACTAATCTGACCCGCGACCATCTGGATTATCATAAAACGGTGGAGAACTACCTCAAAGCCAAGAAAAAGTTCTTCGACGAACTGCCAAAAGGAGCTTTCAGCCTGACCAACCTGGATGACAAGAACGGACTTGTGATGACGCAGAATACCCGTTCGAAGGTATACACCTACTCTTTGCGTAGTCTTAGCGACTTCAAAGGCAAAGTCTTGGAGTCTCATTTCGAGGGAATGTTGCTCGACTTCAACAATCACGAACTGGCAGTACGTTTCATCGGAAAGTTCAATGCCTACAACCTGCTGGCGGTATTCGGTACTGCCGTATTGCTTGGCAAGAAAGAAGAGGATGTACTGGTTGCCCTCAGCACGCTGCATCCGGTAACCGGCCGCTTCGATGCCATCCGTTCACCGAAAGGCTACACCGCCATTGTGGACTATGCGCATACTCCAGACGCCCTGGTCAATGTATTGAACGCCATTCACGGAGTGCTGGAAGGAAAAGGGAAAGTGATTACCGTTGTGGGCGCCGGCGGCAACCGCGACAAAGGCAAGCGTCCCATCATGGCCAAAGAATCCGCCCGCTTGAGCGACCGGGTCATCATCACCTCCGATAACCCGCGCTTTGAAGAGCCGCAGGACATCATCAACGACATGCTGGCGGGACTGGATAAAGACGACATGCAGAAAACCATCAGCATCACCGACCGCCGCGAAGCCATCAAGACAGCCTGCATGCTGGCACAGCCGGGAGACGTGATTCTCGTTGCAGGCAAGGGGCATGAGAATTATCAGGAGATTAAAGGCGTGAAACACCATTTTGACGACAAAGAGATATTAAATGAGATAATGTGCTGATATGCCAATGTGCTAATTGCCATGCGTCATGTAGGATATTCATTCCTTTACCAGCAGATATACCAGACTATCAATTAGCATATTGGCACATTAGCACATTAAACAATTAAATAATTAACATCATGTTATACTATTTATTTCAATGGTTAGACAAATATGACTTCCCCGGTGCGGGCATGTTTGGCTATACATCCTTCCGTTCGTTGATGGCAATCATTCTGGCATTGCTCATTTCGAGTATCTGGGGAGATAAGTTCATCAATCTACTGAAACGCAAGCAGATTACTGAAACGCAACGTGATGCCAGCATCGACCCGTTCGGCGTAAACAAGGTGGGAGTACCCAGCATGGGCGGTGTCATCATTATTTTTGCCATACTCATTCCTTGCCTACTACTGGGCAAATTGAGCAATATTTATATGATATTGATGCTGATTACCACAATCTGGCTGGGGTCGCTGGGCTTTGCCGACGACTACATCAAGATATTCAAGAAGGACAAGGAAGGCCTGCACGGTAAGTTCAAAATCATCGGTCAGGTAGGCTTGGGACTTATCGTCGGACTGACTCTCTACCTCAGTCCGCAGGTGGTTATCCGCGAAAACATAGAAATAGAGAAACCGGACGGACAGATAGAAGTGGTGCATGCCGCCAAGGAAATCAAGGCAACACAGACCACCATCCCATTCTTCAAGAGCAACAACTTCGACTATGCCGACCTAGTGGGCTTCATGGGTGAACATGCCCAGACAGCAGGTTGGATACTGTTTGTGATTATCACGATTTTCGTAGTTACCGCCGTCAGCAACGGAGCCAACCTGAATGACGGAATGGACGGAATGGCGGCAGGGAACTCTGCCATTATCGGACTGACCTTGGGAATACTCGCCTACGTATCGAGCCACATTGAATATGCCGGCTACCTGAATATCATGTACATTCCCGGCTCGGAAGAACTGGTAATCTTTATCTGTGCCTTCATCGGTGCACTTATCGGCTTCTTGTGGTACAATGCCTATCCGGCCCAGGTATTCATGGGCGATACGGGCAGTCTGACCATTGGAGGAATCATCGCAGTATACGCCATCATTATTCACAAGGAACTGCTGATACCCATCCTTTGCGGTATCTTCCTGGTGGAGAACCTTTCGGTCATCCTGCAACGCCTCTATTACAAGGCAGGCAAGCGGAAAGGCGTGAAACAACGTCTCTTCAAAAGAACACCGATACACGACCACTTCCGCACTTCCATGAGCCTGATAGAGCCGGGATGCAGCGTAGTATTCACCAAACCGGACAAGCTGTTCCACGAATCCAAAATCACCATCCGCTTCTGGATTGTGACGATTGTATTGGCAGCGATAACGATTATAACATTAAAGATTAGATAATAATTATTCAATATGCTAATGTGCCAATGTGCTAATTGCCATGCGGCACGACAGCGCAGCTCATTAGCACATTGGCACATTAATCATATTAGTACATTATGAGAATTGTAGTATTAGGAGCTGGCGAAAGCGGCGCAGGCGCTGCCGTACTGGCCAAAGTGAAAGGATTCGACACGTTCGTCTCCGACATGTCCGCCATCAAAGACAAATACAAGGAACTGCTGGATAAATACGGCATTGCCTGGGAAGAGGGACACCACACAGAAGAGCTGATTCTGAATGCTGACGAAGTAGTGAAAAGCCCCGGTATTCCCAACGACGCTCCGCTCATTATGAAATTAAAGGAAAAAGGTACGCCCATCATCTCTGAGATAGAGTTTGCGGGACGGTACACTGACGCAAAGATGGTCTGTATCACCGGCTCGAACGGAAAGACTACAACCACCTCGCTCATTTATCACATCTTCAAGAGTGCAGGCCTGAACGTCGGCCTCGCCGGCAACATCGGCAACAGCCTGGCCTTGCAGGTAGCCACGGAGCAGCATGATTACTACGTCATTGAGCTGAGTTCCTTCCAGCTGGACAATATGTATAACTTCCGTGCCAACATTGCCGTACTGATGAACATCACACCAGACCACTTGGACCGTTACGACCACTGTATGCAGAAATATGTGGACGCCAAATTCCGCATCACCCAAAACCAGACACCGGAAGACGCTTTTATCTTCTGGAACGACGACCCCATCATCAAGCGCGAATTAGACAAGCATGGCCTGCGCGCCCATCTCTACCCGTTCGCTGCCGTAAAGGAAGACGGGGCCATCGCATACGTGGAAGACGGTGAAGTGGAAATCAACGAACCGATAGCCTTCAATATGGAGCAAGAGGAGCTGGCGCTGCACGGCACACACAACCTATACAATTCGTTAGCCGCCGGCATCTCGGCCAATTTGGCCGGCATCCGGAAAGAATATATCCGCAAAGCCTTGTCCGACTTCAAGGGAGTGGAACACCGGTTGGAGAAAGTAGCCACCGTACGCGGCGTGAGCTTCATCAACGATTCCAAGGCTACGAACGTAAATTCCTGCTGGTATGCCCTACAAAGCATGACCGGCAAAACCGTACTTATCCTCGGCGGTAAAGACAAAGGAAACGATTACACGGAAATCGAAGACCTCGTACGCGAAAAGTGCTCTGCCCTGGTCTATTTGGGATTGCACAACGAAAAGCTGCACGCCTTCTTCGACCGTCTGGGACTGCCCGTAGCCGACGTGCAGACCGGCATGCAGGATGCCGTAGAAGCAGCCTTCAAGCTGGCAAAGAAAGGTGAAACCGTGTTGCTCAGTCCTTGCTGTGCCTCCTTCGACCTCTTCAAGAGCTATGAGGACCGCGGCGATCAGTTCAAAGCATGTGTCAGAGCACTATAAGATACAGATGCCGTAACAGTCCTATTACGAATTCCGTAACAAGAACGGCAACTTTTAATTCTTTAATTATTAATTTTTAATTTGCGAAGCATTGGATTTATTAAAGAGCATATTCAAAGGCGATAAAGTGATTTGGATTATTTTCCTTTTCCTTTGCCTCATCTCCATCACAGAGGTATTCAGTGCTGCCAGTACGCTGACCTACAAGAGTGGCGACCATTGGGGACCGATTACGCAACACAGCATCCTCCTGATGGTAGGCGCCGTCATTGTAGTACTGGTACACAACATCCCCTATAAATGGTTTCAGGTGTTCCCGGTATTCCTGCTTCCGATATCCATCGGACTGCTGGCTTTTGTGATGCTGATGGGATTCATTACCGGCGACCGCGTAAACGGCGCAGCCCGCTGGATGACCTTCATGGGTATTCAGTTCCAGCCGTCGGAAATAGCGAAGATGGCCGTCGTCATCGTTACCGCCTTTATCCTCTCGAAAGGGCAGGATGAAGACGGTGCAAGTCCGAAAGCCTTTAAGCGCATCATGATTATTACCTGCATTGTCTGTGGCCTTATCCTGCCGGAAAACTACTCGACGGGAATGCTGCTCTTCGGAACGGTCTACCTGATGATGTTCATCGGGCGGGTATCTGCCAGGAAACTGCTGATACTGGGAGGAGGGATTGTGGCATTCGTAACAGTCTTTGTCGCCTTCCTGCTGGCCACGCCAGACAAGACATTGGAAAATATACCGATGGGGCACCGCTTCACCACTGTAAAATCCCGTATTGCAGACTTTACCAACAAGGAGGAAGTTCCTGCCGCCAAATTCGACATCGACGGCGACGGGCAAGTGGCACATGCCCGTATTGCCGTAGCTACGAGCAACGTTGTAGGCAAGGGTCCGGGAAACTCCGTACAGCGTGACTTTCTGAGCCAGGCATTCTCCGATTTCATCTATGCCATCATCATCGAGGAACTGGGACTGGTAGGCGGAATAGTCGTTGTGTTCCTTTATGTCTGCCTATTGGTGCGAGTGGGCCGTATCGCCAAAAAATGCGACCGCACTTTCCCCGCTTTCCTCATTACCGGAATAGCCTTGCTGCTCGTCACGCAGGCGCTGTTCAACATGATGGTTGCCGTAGGTCTGGCACCCGTCACGGGACAACCGCTTCCACTCATCAGCAAGGGTGGTACATCCACTTTCATCAACTGTGCCTACATCGGCATGATACTGAGTGTCAGCCGCTATACAGCCAAGCTGGAGGAACAGCGGATGCATGATGCGCAAGTGCCGATGCTGATAGATGCCGGAAATGCCGAGAACCCGGAACAACCGGCCGATAGCGAAGCACAGACAGCCGCCGAGCCGACAGCAAAGGTACTGAACAGTGATGCGGAGTTTGAATAACAGCCTCTCCCCCAACCCCTCCCCCGTAGGGAGGGGAGAAAAGAATAATTGAGTAATGGAGAGCATGCCAATAATACAAAAATAAAAAAGAACAAGAATATGAGTAAAGAGGCGAACAACTATACAACCAAAAGTAACTCTACCCCTCTCCCTACGGGGAAGGGGGTGAGGCTTATCATCAGCGGCGGCGGTACCGGAGGACATATCTTTCCGGCCATCTCCATCGCTAACGCCATAAAAGAGTTGTGTCCCGACGCGGAGATTCTCTTCGTAGGTGCCGAAGGAAGAATGGAAATGCAGCGTGTTCCAGATGCCGGTTACCGGATTATAGGCTTACCCGTTGCCGGATTCGACCGTAAACATCTGTGGAAGAACTTCTCCGTACTGCTGAAACTGATACGAAGCCAGTGGAAAGCACGGAGCATCATCAAGGAGTTCCGCCCGCAAGTAGCCGTCGGTGTAGGTGGCTATGCCAGTGGTCCTACGCTGAAAATGGCGGGCATGATGGGTATTCCCACGCTGATACAAGAACAGAATTCCTACGCCGGTGTCACCAACAAGCTGCTGGCACAGAAGGCATGCAAGATTTGCGTGGCCTACGAAGGTATGGAAAAATTCTTCCCGGCAGAAAAGATAATCATGACAGGTAATCCGGTGCGCCAGAACCTGCTCGGACATTCCATCCTGCACGCAGACGCCGTAAAGTACTTCGGATTGAACCCGGAAAAGAAGACTATCCTCATTCTGGGCGGCAGTCTTGGAGCGCGTACCATCAACCAGACATTGACTGCCGGACTGGATGTCATTCGTACCCACCCCGACGTACAGTTTATCTGGCAGACTGGCAAGATATACATTGACCAAGTCAGAGAAGCCATTACAGCCACTACGGGAGAAGCCGTACGTAACCCGCATATCAGTGCCATTCCGAATCTGTATGTGACGGACTTCATTAAGGATATGGCAAACGCCTATGCCGCTGCCGATCTGGTGATTTCACGTGCCGGAGCCGGTTCCATCTCCGAGTTCTGCCTGCTGCACAAGCCGGTCATCCTGGTTCCCTCACCCAATGTGGCCGAAGACCATCAGACCAAGAATGCGCTGGCGCTGGTGGATAAGGATGCAGCTATCTATGTGAAGGATGTGGAAGCGAAAGAGAAGCTGCTGCCGGTGGCGTTGGAGACAATCGCTAACCCCGAGAAGCTGCAAGACTTGAGCAAGAATATCGCCAAGCTAGCGTTGCCGGACTCGGCGACAATTATTGCGAAGGAGGTATTGAAGAGCCTCTCCCCTTGTCCCTCCCCCGTAGGGAGGGGGGAATAGATAGTACTGCTATCGTTCTTTTTATAATATCATACTTTTGGAAGAAGAGTTTGAAGAAAAAATTTGAATATGAATAAAAATATAAGCAATAGTAACTCATCTCCCCTCCCTACGGGGGAGGGGCAGGGGGTGAGGCTTGAAGCCATTCGCTCCGTTTATTTCGTCGGTGCCGGCGGCATCGGCATGAGCGCTCTGATACGCTATTTCCTCTCTAAAGGAAAGACAGTAGCGGGCTACGACCGTACGTCGAGCGAACTGACAGAACGTCTGATTACGGAAGGAGCACAGATACACTACGAAGAGGATATCGACCTTATTCCGGAGGAGTGCAAAGACAAGGCAAGCACGCTCGTGGTCTATACCCCCGCCGTGCCGCAAGGGCATGCAGAACTGACCTATTTCCGTGAAAACGGCTTCAACATACATAAGCGCTCCCAAGTATTGGGCATCATCACCCGCAGCAGTAAAGGCCTGTGCGTGGCAGGTACGCATGGCAAGACTACCACCAGCACCATGGCTGCCCACCTGCTGCACCAGTCACACGTGGGCTGCACCGCCTTCCTCGGAGGCATTTCGAAGAACTACGGTACGAATCTGCTGCTTTCCGCCACCAGCCCTTATACCGTTATCGAAGCGGATGAGTTCGACCGCTCCTTCCACTGGCTATCGCCCTGGATGAGTGTCATTACTGCCACCGACCCCGACCACCTGGATATATACGGCACCAAAGAAGCCTATCTCGAAAGCTTCCGCCACTACACCACGCTTATCCAGCCGGGCGGCGCCTTGATTCTGCACAAAGGACTGGAAATGCAAGCCGACGTACAACCGGGCGTCACCACCTATACCTACTCGCGCAACGAAGGCGACTTCCATGCCGAGAATATCCGCATCGGAAACGGTGAAATCTTCATCGACTTCGTGGCGCCTGACACCCGCATCAACGATATTCAGTTGGGGGTTCCCGTCAGTATCAACATCGAGAATGGTGTTGCCGCCATGGCACTCGCCCATCTCAGCGGTGCCACCGACGAAGAAATCAAGCAAGGCATGGCAAGCTTCCGCGGAGTGGACCGCCGCTTCGACTTCAAGCTGAAGAACGACCGGATTGTATTCCTCAGCGATTACGCCCACCACCCTGCCGAAATAGCCCAAAGCGTGAAGTCCGTCCGCGAGTTGTACCAAGACAAGAAGATAACCGTCATCTTCCAGCCCCACTTGTACACCCGTACTCGCGACTTCTATCGTGACTTTGCAGACAGCCTTTCCCTATCCGACGAGGTGATTCTGACAGAGATATACCCTGCCCGCGAGCAACCGATTCCCGGCGTGACGAGTCAGCTGATTTATGACAACCTCCGCCCCGGCATCGAGAAATGCATCTGTAGGAAAGAAGACGTCCTCAGCCTCCTCGCCCAAAAGCACACCGAAGTATTGGTAGTGCTGGGAGCCGGAGACCTGGACAACTATGCGCCCCAAATCACCCAACTATTATCAGAAAAATATCATGGTTAAAAGGATTCTACTTTCTATCGTTCTGTTGCTTGTCATTGCTTACCTGGTAGTGGCTGTCACAGCTTTCAACCGCAAGCCCACCTCGCAGGTGTGCCAAGACGTGGAACTGGTGATAAAAGACACGGTATATGCCGGCTTCATCACGAAGAAGGAAGTAGCTACCCTGCTGGAAAAGAAAGGCATCAGCCCCATTGGGAAAGACCTGGAACGCGTGCGTACCAAGACCTTGGAGCGCGAACTTGCCAAGCATCCCCTCATCGACCAGGTGGAGTGCTACAAAACCCCGAGCGGCAAGCTCTGCATCGAAGTGACCCAGCGCACCCCCATCCTGCGCGTGATGAGCGCCAACGGCGAAAACTACTATCTGGACAACAAAGGTACCGTGATGCCCCCCGATGCAAAGTGCGTTGCACACCTCGCCGTTGTAACCGGAAATGTAGAAAAGTCGTTTGCCATGAGGGATTTATATAAGTTTGGTGTATTTTTGCAAAAGAATTCTTTTTGGAATGCACAGATAGAGCAAATTCACGTATTGCCCGGCAAGAACATCGAGTTAGTGCCCCGTGTCGGCGACCATCTTATCTATTTAGGCAAGATTGCCGGATTCGAGAAGAAGCTGAAACGTGTAAAGGCATTCTACGAAAGAGGATTGAACCAGGTGGGTTGGAACAAATACTCCCGTATCAGCGTTGAATTTGATAATCAAATCATCTGCACAAAGAGAGAGTAGAGAAAGGGATTTACTAATAGTCCTTCTTTATCAAAGCGCAGCAAATAGTAAATTGTAAATAGTAAAATAGTAAATAAATAGATATGGCAACAACAGATTTCATCGCCGCTATCGAGTTGAGTTCTTCCAAGATTTCCGGTATCGCAGGAAAGAAGAACAGTGACGGAAGCATTCAGGTGTTGGCCTATGCACGCGAAGATGCGTCCTCGTTTATCCACAAAGGGGTCATCTACAACATCGACAAGACAGCACAGGCATTGGCTTCCATCACCAACAAGCTGGAAAACCAGCTCAACAACTCCATTGCCAAAGTATATGTAGGCATCGGCGGACAGTCATTGCGCACAGTAAAAAACGCGGTGAGTCGTACACTGGACGAAGAAGGCATCATCTCGCAAGAGCTGGTAGACTCTATCTGTGACGAGAACCTTGAAGTGCCGTTGGCAGACATGAGTGTACTGGATGTGGCCCCCCAAGAATACAAGATAGACAATACCCTGCAAGCCGACCCGGTGGGCGTGGCAGGCCAGCACATCACAGGACAGTTCCTCAACATCGTGGCACGCGCCTCACTCAAGAAGAACCTGGAACACAGCTTCGAGCAGGCAAAGGTGGAGATAGCCGACCTGCTTATCGCTCCGATAGCATTGGCAAACGCCGTTTTAACGGAAAACGAGATGCGTTCGGGCTGTGCACTGGTGGACTTCGGCGCCGATACCACCACCATTTCGGTCTACAAGAACAATATTCTCCGCTACCTGAGCGTATTGCCGCTGGGTGGCAACACCATTACCCGTGACATCACGTCCCTGCAGATGGAAGAGCAGGATGCCGAAAAGCTGAAGCTGCAATACGGCAACGCCCTCTACGAGGAAGAGGAAGAGAGCGAGACACCCGCCGTATGTGCACTGGAAGACGGACGCGCCATTGAGCTGGCCACGCTGAACAACATCATCGGAGCACGCTCCGAAGAAATCCTTGCCAATGTATGGAACCAGTTGCAGCTCTCCGGTTATGAGGATAAGCTATTCTCCGGAGTCGTATTCACCGGAGGCGGAGCAAACCTGAAGAATATCGAGGAAGCCTTCCGCAAGCAAAGCAAAATAGAGAAAGTAAAGACGATGCGCTTCGTGCATGACACCGTTCACGGATTCAGTGACGTACTGGCCAAGGACGGTATGCAGAATACATTGCTCGGCCTTCTTGCCGCAGGCAACGAAAACTGCTGCCTGCAGGAGGTGAAACCGATCCTTGAAAAGCCCAACGACCCGAATGACACACAAACTGTCATCGGATTTGATACAGGTAAAGATACGGTCAAAGAAGCCCCCAAGAAGCCCGAACCTTCCAAACCCACGTCGGGCACCAAAACCGGTACAGGTACGAAGAAACCCGGCAATACAAAACCAAAACCAAACAGGTTTTGGGGGCTCTTCGATAAAATTCAGGAAGAAATTCTAGGAGATGGAGAGAAAATGTAACATAAGTTTTAACAACAGAATAAACTATTACTCATGGACGATATAGCACAATTCGATTTTCCGACCGATTCACCGAAAATCATCAAAGTTATCGGTGTAGGTGGCGGTGGCGGTAATGCCGTAAACCACATGTACCGGGAAGGCATACATGATGTCGCTTTCGTTGTCTGCAACACCGACCGCAAAGCATTGGAAGAATCTCCGGTTCCAGTTAAACTGCAACTGGGGCACGAAGGATTAGGAGCCGGGAACCGCCCCGCGAAAGCGAAAGAAGCGACCGAAGAAAGCATAAACGAAGTGCAAGGGATGTTGAACGATGGTACGAAAATGGTCTTCATCACTGCCGGTATGGGTGGTGGTACAGGTACCGGTGCAGCTCCTACCATTGCCCGGATTGCCAAAGAAATGGACATACTGACTGTTGGTATCGTTACTATTCCTTTCCGTTGGGAAGGAGACAAGAAGATAGACCAAGCATTAGACGGTGTGGAAGAAATCAGTAAACACGTAGATGCGTTGCTTGTCATCAACAATGAAAAACTGGGTGAAATCTATCCAGACCTCTCCGTAACCAGCGCATTTGCCAAAGCAAACGACACCTTGCTGATTGCAGCCAAGAGCATTGCTGAAATCATCACTATGCGAGGCATCATCAACCTCGACTTCAACGATGTAAAAACAGTCATGAAAGATGGTGGGGTAGCTATTATGAGTACCGGTTACGGCGAAGGCGAAAGCCGAGTCAGCGAAGCCATCAAGAATGCACAGCATTCTCCGTTGCTGAACAATAACGACATCTTCAACTCTAAGAAAGTACTGCTTAATATCTCCTACAGTCCCGACCATGAACTGATGATGAGCGAAATGGATGAAATAAAAGACTTTATGAACCGCTTCAACCGCGACTTCGAAACCAAATTTGGTATGGCGGAAGACCCGGAACTGGAGCAAAAGGTCAAGATTACCCTGCTTGCCACCGGCTTCGGCATCCAGGACATCCACATGAAAGAGATGGAAGACCGCATCACCCAGCGTACCGCAGAAGAGCAGAAGCGCCTTGCCGAATTGGAGGAAGAGGAAGAGCAAAGACGCTCACGCCGCGAAACCTATTACGGAAAGGATGCCAACACCAAGTATCAGCGCCTGCGCCGCCGGCATATCTATATCTTCAACCCCGAAGACCTGGACAACGCCGACATCATCAGCATGGTGGAGAACTCCCCTACCTACCAGCGCGACAAGAGTACCCTGGCGGCAATCAAGGTCAAGGCGGAAGAAGCCGGCATACTCGCCACCGAAGAAGCGCAGGAAGCGGAAAGCGGCGGCAACGGCATAATCACTTTCTAAACCGACTGTCGTTCCGGACTTCAGCCGGAAACAGTACATTGTAAACAGTAAAACAATAAAGAACAATATGGATTTATTTGAAAGAGTCAGCGAAGACATTAAAAACGCAATGAGAGCCAAAGACAAAGTAGCTTTGGAAACCCTGAGAAACATCAAGAAAGTATTCCTCGAAGCCAAGACCGCTCCGGGAGCCAATGATACCCTGACCGATGCCGATGCCCTGAAAATCATTCAGAAGCTGACAAAGCAAGGCAAGGACGCCGCCGAAATCTACGTGCAGCAAGGCCGCCAGGACCTTGCCGATGCAGAACTGGCGCAAGTAAAGGTTATGGAAGCATACCTGCCCAAGCAGATGTCTCCCGAAGAACTGGAAGCTGCCTTGAAGGAAATCATCGCCGAAACAGGCGCTACCAGCGGTAAGGATATGGGCAAGGTAATGGGCGTAGCCAGCAAGAAACTTGCCGGGCTTGCCGAAGGACGTGCCATCTCGGCCAAAGTAAAGGAATTGCTGGGATAAGCGTTCTGCTCAACCCAATACGTACAGAGCCGTACTTCAAGCTCCCCTCCGGTTGGAGAGCAGTTTGAAGTACGGCTTTTTATTGTTTTCATGCCTATGACACGCCCGTTTCCCCCGGAAGAAACGCCCGTTCCCTTTCATAGAAACGAGAATTTCCCTTTAAGGAAACTGAAATTTCCCTTAAGGGAAACGCGCGTTTCTCTACAGGAAACTCCAGGAAACACGTAAGGAAACGGAATGCCCTTTGAAACGGAGCTCAATCAAACAACTCTTTCAAGACTTCCAAAGACTTTAGTACGGGAAAATCCGGCAGATGCAAACGGTAATACTCGTTCATAATCGTCAGACAACGGGCACGCTCCATGCGGCTCATGGCAAAGAGATGCATTGTTTCGTAGTTCATGCGCATCAACCTTGTGAGACGTGCCGCCTCTTCCGGCGCTATATAGTCGGAATGCAATTGCGGACGCAACGGGGTAAAGCAGGCATTCTGCAAATCAAAATAATCGCCGCCGTGATAATCTTCCAAGTTCGGATACAATCCGAGAAAACGCGACAAACGCATCAAAAAGACCAGATGAAAATTGGCAAAGCCACTGCCGCATTCATCCAACCAGACAATGGAATGCTGCAAATAAGCGAATAAAGGACGGTTTTCCGCCTCCTCGCGCAGCGCACGATATAAGAATTCGGACAGAAACAAAGCGATGGCAGATTTATAAGGGTCGTAAGGAATCGAAGTAAAAGGATAGAAAGACTTTGCCTCTTTCACCTTATATATAGAAGTATTCGGACGGAAATCCGCTTCCAGCTCTACCAAAGACAGAGGTTGGAACAGTACCGACTTCACCGCAGCCTTGCGCGAACGGGACACCGGAACCAGGAAAGAAGCCCGTCCGGACACCTCGGTATAGATGTCTACAATAATAGAAGTATCCTTATACTTCAAAGAATGCAATACGATTCCTTGCGTTTTCTGTAACATTTCCGTCCTTTAATCAAGTTTCAATCCGGCTAACAAAGCTACAAAAAAAGCGCGAAACTACGGAACTTAAAGAAGAGGAATAAAAAAAATGAAGCAAATACAGAAAATTTAAAGCATCATTATACATCTGATTATCAATAGATAAAACCATATACAAGAGGAAACACAGAAGAAATTCTTCAAATTTTTTATCAGAAATGTTTGCCAATTCAAAAATAGTTTCTACCTTTGCAACCGCAAACGAAAGGAAAAACGATTGCAAAGAGCGGAAACGCTCAACAAGGATGGCCCGTTCGTCTATCGGTTAGGACGCAAGATTTTCATTCTTGAAAGGG